>Ga0207695_10001133_pt1 | contig 46228 bp, 42 predicted proteins | sample KBSC54metaG_FD_184354 | JGI IMG/M metagenome (GOLD analysis project Ga0207695, IMG submission 184354) | Corn rhizosphere microbial communities from Kellogg Biological Station, Michigan, USA - KBS C5-4 metaG (SPAdes) (version 2) | ecosystem: Host-associated > Plants > Roots > Rhizosphere > Soil...
TCGTGAGATTGCGAGTGGAAACCCTGCACTCTCTCTCGAGTTCCCTGAGCATGGCGGCCACGTCGGGTTTGTCGCCGGCCGCTGGCCGTGGCGGCCGTTCTACTACGCCGAATGGCGGGCATGCGAATTTCTTGAAGCTGGGCTTCGCGCCTGACGATGAAGTCGTCTCGCAAGTACCTTGGTGCATGACAGCTCTCTTTCTCGTTTGCTTTATTGGCGGATTGTTGTTGGCAGTTCGCGTCATGATCTACGGCGTCGAACGTTCGAGAGAGGCCAACCCGTCAGGCGAGCGTTCCTTCCGGCTATCTCCCGCGCTCATCGTCGCCTTTTCCGTTGTGTTCGGTGCCACGGGATACGCATTGACTTCTTCGAAGGTCGGGAGCCCGAGCTCCCGGATTGCGATCGCGGCTGCGCTCGGCCTACTCGCCGCCGCCGTCGCGGCATGGCTCGTGAGGAGATGGTGGACGGTGGTTCCAGAGCATGACGTTGACGATGAGCGTTACGTCCTGCAGGGTCACCTGGCTCGTGTGACGAAACCGATTCGCGCCGGTGTTGAAGGAGAAGTCAGTTTCGACTTCGCGGACGACCATCGCGTTTTGCGCGCGCGTGGGATCGATGACGGCATGCTGGCGGTCGGAACCGATGTCGTGATTGAGCGGATCGAAGACGATCTTGCGTACGTCGAGTCTTGGACAGAGGTCGAGAAGCGGCTGTAGCTGCTGGGGAGGAATGGTGTGGGACGCCGTCTTGTGCATCGTGATCATCGGCGGGTTTTTCCTGCTCCGGGCCATTCTCGCCACCGTTTTCTTCTACTATCTACTTCCGGAAGGCGACCGCTGTCCGAATTGCGATGCGGTCACGCTGCGGATTCAATCGCCAGGTTGGAATCGCCTCATGCCGATGTTCCGCACCAGTTGGTGCTATGAATGTGGTTGGCATGGCTTGTTGCGCCACGGACCGCTGACGCCAAAAACGTCAGCCGCGGAATTGACCAAACACTCGCGCTGAAATCAGCGGGCCGATGCGTAGACACGAAGCCAAGCGGGCCAGTTTCCACTGAGCTCGAAGAAATCGTCGAAATAGACCAGGCCCGCGGTCTCTAGCTCCGAGATCAAATCAGTGAGGGCGTCGCTCCCGCCTTCGTAGATGGGGCCGATGGCAATGAGGTCGTCCTCGACGCGGAATTCATCCGCCGTCAAGCCGAGCCGCTCGTCGATTGCCGCTCGGGTCAATCCGCTGGACTCGTATGCGGCGCGGCGTAGAAACAGTGTTGGTGCGCCGGTGGCTACGGGAAGTGGCATTCAAAAACTCCAGTGTCGATGGTGGCCGCTGAATATACAGATCGGTGTCAGCTGAACGACGCGCTGCCCGGCGACCGCTCGCTCGCAGCGGTGATCGTCCGTAACTTTTGAGGATGATTGCTTCCCGCTCCTCCGATCTCGAGGCCAACTTCGACGTGATCGTCGTCGGTGCCGGCCATGCCGGCACCGAAGCGGCAGTTGCCGCCGCGCGTTGCGGCGCGAGTGTCGCCGTCGTGACAAGCGCGTTGGAAACCATCGGTCAGATGTCGTGCAATCCGGCGATCGGCGGAATCGCCAAGGGGACAGTTGTTCGTGAGGTCGATGCCCTGGGTGGCATCATGGGCCGCGCGACCGACTTGGCTTCGCTCCAGTTCCGCATGCTGAACCGTAGCAAAGGGCCAGCTGTGTGGGCTCCGCGTGCGCAATGCGACCGCGGACTGTATCGTCGCGCCGTGCGATCGCTGATCGAAGAGCATTCTGGCCTAGTGGCAATTCAAGGAACCGTTGCGCGTCTCCTGCTCGACGAAGACAGCGGCGCCGTCACTGGCATCGAGACGCTCGAAGGCCGGCGCTTCGGTGGCCGCTGTATCGTGATCACGACCGGAACGTTTCTTCGTGGCCGTATTCACATAGGCACGGAGACGAAGATCGCTGGCGGCCGGGCTGGCGAGTCGGCGGCCACGCACTTGGCTGAGCAGTTGGAACGCGTCGGACTCGCCGTCGAGCGATTCAAGACTGGAACGCCGCCACGAATCGACGGGCGCTCGGTCGATTTTTCGCGCCTAGAGCAGCAGACGAGCGAGATCGAAGCGTTCGATTATTCCTGGTCGCACTTTTGGACCGCGCCTCGGCGAACCGCGACTGGGACGCGTCACCCAGAGCAGATCCCATGTTGGATCACATTCTTGGGCGCGGCGGGCAAAGACATCATCCAGGAGAACATCGGACGATCTGCGATGTACGGCGGTGCGATCGGCTCGCGCGGTCCGCGGTACTGTCCGTCGGTCGAGGACAAGATTCTTCGTTTTCCATCCGCGGAGCGACATCAGTTGTTTCTCGAGCCCGAGGGCCACGAGACGTCCGAGCTGTATGTCAACGGGTTGTCGACGTCGCTACCCGTCGGCGTTCAGCTCGACGTTCTGCACTCGATTCCCGGACTCGAAAACGTACGGATGACACGCGCAGGCTACGCCATCGAGTACGATTACTACCCGCCGACGCAGCTGGACGCGACTCTGCAGGTGAAATCCGTCCCCGGATTGTTTTTCGCGGGACAGATCAACGGAACGACTGGTTACGAAGAGGCTGCGGGGCAGGGAATTGTCGCTGGCTTGAACGCCGGGCGAAAGGCGCGGGGCGAGCCCGGCGTGATACTCGGACGGGAAACGTCGTACATCGGCGTTCTGATCGACGACCTTGTAACGCGAGGGGTCGATGAACCGTACCGGCTCTTCACGTCGCGTTCCGAGTTCCGGCTGACCGTGCGCCAGGACAACGCGCTCAGGCGCCTTGCCCCGATTGGTCTCGGCCTCAGGCTGTATCAGCTTCGCGAACGGGGCATCATCGAGCAACGCTTCGAGGACGAAGACGCCGCGACAGCGCTCGCCCAGACAACGAGCGTCCATCAAACACAAATCGAATCGTTGCTAGCCGATGCAGGCAGCGCCCCTCTCCCGCATTCGGTCAAGATCGCGGAAGTGGCGAAACGGCAGGATGTGTCGCTGCTCGACCTTTTCGCAGCGGTCGGCGTGGGAAGCGACTTGGCGCGCGATGCGATCGTGACGGCGGAGCTCGAGCTCAAGTACGCAGGGTACTTTTTGCGTGAGCGCGATCAAGCGGCGAAGCTTCGCCGCATGGGACAGTTTCCGCTCGACGAATCGACGCCGTACGCGCAGATGCCGTCGTTGTCGTTGGAGTCGCGTCAGAAATTGGCGGCAATTCGTCCGGCCACGCTGGCGCAAGCGGCGCGGATTCCCGGTGTGAGCCCGACGGATCTACAGAACCTCGTCCTCGAGATCGAGAAGCGCCGACGGCGGGCCGCGCCGATCGTTGGTTAGTATCGTTTAATATTATTTATTGAAACGTATTTGATTAAGTATTAGTTTGTTACTTATACTCGAGCATGGAGATTGCGGCGCGGAGTACGGCCGAAACCAACTGGAGGGTTTTTGTGAAGAGATTGCTTGCCGGATTCGCGCTGGCTGTCGCGGCAGCCGACCCATGGGGCGGCTCGGTCCAAGCTCAGGCGTCAAGTCCGGCTCCGGCGCAGATCGTGACGACGGGAACGGGAGAGACCCGCGTGACACCGGATCGCGCGACGATTTTCATTGGCGTGCAAAGCCGGGCAGGAACCGCCGCCGCTGCGTCGGCTGACAATGCACGTCGGCAGCGAGCGATTTTGGACACGCTGCACGCGCTTGGACTCGGGCCGGACCAGCTCTCGACCATGAACTACAATGTCAACCCGGATATCCAATACAATCCAAACAACCAGCCGCCCAAGGTGGTTGGATATATTGTGACAAATACGGTTCGAGCCGAGGTGCGGAAATTAGACGATGTCGCCCGGATCATTGACGCGAGTCTTGCTCGAGGGTCGAACGAAATCTCAGGCTTGCAATTCTACTCATCGAAGGCGGATTCGGCGCGTCGTTCGGCGATGGCGCTAGCGGTGGCTAACGCGCGAGCGGACGCAGAGACGCTGGCTCGTGCCGCGGGAGGTACCCTGGGGGCGTTGCTGGAATTGTCGACGTCTCAATCCAGTCGGCCGATGCCGGAAGTAATTGGTGGGACGGCGATGGCGCGCATGGCGACGCCGATCGAGCCAGGACAGCAGTCAGTCGCTGCGAGCGTCACAGCCCGCTGGGCGTTCATTGCCCGCTGATTGACCGCGTGTTGTTTGGCGATGTGCCACGTGGCACCCTCGAGACCGGAGTCACGACGGGTGCCACGTGGCACGTTGTTACAGCCTATCTTAGGGAATAGATTGGCCGCCGTCGCTAGCGCTCCTGAGACCGCAGACTCGGTCAGCGCGCACTCACCCAGAAACCATCCCTAAGTGGCCCGTGTCATCGCGATCGCGAACCAGAAGGGCGGGGTCGGAAAGACCACGACTGCCGTCAATCTGGCCGCGAGTCTCGCAGCCGCCGAACAACGGACGCTCCTCATTGACGGTGACCCACAAGGCAACGCGACGAGCGGGGTCGGTGTCCAGCCGGACCAAGTTGGCGCAACCGTCTACGATGTCCTGATCGGCGATCGTGCGGTTGACGACGCCATCATCCGCCAGGTTCACTTCAAACACCTGGACGTCCTTCCAGCAACGCCGGATCTCGCCGGAGCGGAAGTCGAGTTGGTCGGGCGACCAAACCGGGAGCGGCTTTTCCGGACCGCGCTATCGGGCGTGCGACAGAGCTACGAGTTCGTTCTCATCGACTGTCCGCCTTCACTCGGACTGATCACGCTGAACATGCTCGCCGCGGCAGACGCGCTACTTATTCCACTGCAGTGCGAGTACTACGCCCTCGAAGGGTTGTCGCAGCTGTTGAACACGGTCCATCTTATCCAGAGAAGCATCAACCCAGAGCTGGCCATTCATGGCGTCCTCCTCACCATGTATGACGCGCGACTCAACCTCTCTCGGCAAGTCGCTACCGAAGCCAGAGAGTATTTCGGGGCCGAAGTGTTCGAAACGGTCGTTCCTAGAAACGTTCGTCTGGCAGAGGCGCCAAGCTTTGGCAAGCCCATCATTTTGTACGACGTCGCGTCGATTGGCGCCCAGGCGTATCTGAACGTAGCCAAGGAGCTCCTTCGGAGGAAGAAATGAGCGCCGAAAAGCCGCGGCGGCTCGGGCGAGGCCTTGAGGCCCTGATATCGAGCTCATCATCCGGAACAACCTCTGCCGCAAGCGATCTTCAGCGAATTTCCATATCGCGCGTCCGCTCAAACCCGTTCCAGCCACGACGAGACTTCGCTCGCACCGAGCTGGCCGAGTTGGAGGCGTCGCTTTCGGCGAGCGGACTGTTGCAGCCGATTACCGTCCGGCGCAGAGGCGATGCGTACGAGCTCATCGCCGGGGAACGACGGCTGCGAGCCGCAACGAACCTCGGTTGGAACGAGATCTCGGCAATTGTCCGCGATTTCGACGATCAAACCATGCTCGTCTTGGCTCTGGTCGAAAACCTACAGCGATCAAATCTCAATGCCATCGAGGAAGCGCGCGGCTACCGCCGACTGATCGACGATTTCAAACTGACCCAGCAGCAGGTCGCAGAGGCCGTCGGGAAGGACCGTACCACGATCACAAACCTTCTCAGGGTCCTGTCGCTACCAGAGCCGGTTCAGAAGATGGTGGAGCAGGGACTTCTTACCACGGGTCACGCTCGAGCCCTGCTCGCGCTCGAGTTTCCAGAGGCCGTCGCGGCGATTGCCGGCGAGGCGGTAGCGAAGGCAATGAGCGTTCGCGATCTCGAGCAACGGGTTCGCGACGCCACAGGTAAACCCGCCACCGGATCGAGCGCCAAAGACAGGACCAAGCCAGGAGCTCGACCGACATCGGACCCTGCAATTCGGCGCATTGAAGACGACCTGCGCCGGCATTTTCAGACAGACGTGCAGGTAACGCTGGCTGGGCCGAACAAGGGCACGGTTCAAATCTCGTTCTACAGTTCCGATGATCTCGATAGAATTCTCGACCTGGTATTACGGGAAAAGCGGCGGGACTTTTGATCACCTAGGCGCCGTCTTATTGCCACTAACACGGCACTAATACGAGAATAGCAATTCTTATGATCTCCGTTTGTGTGCCGTCAGAATATGGCGCCGTAAGAGCGTATTCAACAATTGCACACAACGCTAACACCTTTTCCCAACGGTAGTTACGTTCGCTGGAGCTGTCCGAATGCGCACCTTTTCCACAATATCGATCGTCGGCTCTTTGCTTGTCCAGCAGGCATGCGGGAAGGTCAGCGACTCTTCAAACAGGGGCGCGGCCTTGCCTCCACTGAAGGTCGCCTTGCTCACGCCTGGGCCGATCTCGGATCAATCTTGGAACGCTGGAGCTTACCAGGGCCTCGTTCGAATTCGTGACAGTCTTGGCGCACAAATAAGCCATATTCAAACCAAGACGCCTGCTGAATTCGATGAGAACTTTCGCCAATACGGCGTTCAAGGTTACCGACTCGTGTTCGGTCACGGATTCGAATTTCAGGACGCTGCCAAGCGCGTAGCGCCGGAGTTCCCGAAAACGATCTACGTAACCACTTCAGGCACCGCATCGGGCCCAAACTTGGCGAGCATGGCCTTCGGCTTTGCCGATGCCTCGTATTTGGCCGGAATGCTCGCGGCCTCGATGACCAAGACAAACAAACTCGGCGCAATCGGTGGGACTGAACTCCCGCCTGTGGTCGAAAGCTTCCATGCCTACGAGCAGGGGGCGCACGCGATCAATCCGAACGTCAAAGTCATCACGTCGTATATCGGAAACTGGGACGACGTGAGTGCGGGCAAAGAGCAGGCACTTGCTCAATTGTCGCAGGGCGTCGATGTGATCTTTCAAAACGCCGATGCCGCAGGACTCGGTGTTTTTCAAGCCGTGAGAGAGCACCCAAACGCGTTCATCGTTGGCTCGAACTCAAATCAGAATTCTGTCGCGCCCGATGTGACTCTTGGCAGCGTCGTCATTGATTTACCGCTCGCATTTCTCACGATCGCAAGAGAAATCAAAGCCGGCACGTTCAAACCTGGTGTGCTGGAGCTCGGTGAGAAGAGCCACGTGGTCACGCTGGTGCTCAACCCAGCCCTCGCGTCAAAGATTCCCGCACCATCGCGCGCGCGAATTGATTCGCTCCAAGCGCTAATGCTGCGGGGCGCGTACACAATTACGCCTGAGAGCAGCGCCGAGGCAGCGAAGCGCTAATCATGGCGACCCTCGCTCCAATCGCCGAGTTCCTCGACGCGACGCTCAATGTTGCCGAAGTTCCTGATTATCCGAATGCGGTCAACGGCGTACAGCTCGCGAATCGCGGCTCAATCGAAGGCGTCGCAACGGCTGTCGATTTCTCGAGCGAGGCAGTTCAGGGGGCAATTGACGTCGGCGCCAGGCTCCTCATTGTGCATCACGGGATGTTTTGGGGTGGCGCGCAGCCAATTGTCGGTGCGCGTCGACAACGACTGCAGTCGCTCATGTCGAACGACGTCGCCGTGTATTCAGCGCACCTACCGCTCGACATCCACCCGACGCTTGGCAACAACGCGCTGCTCGCGAAGCGACTGGGCCTCGAGCCATCGGCCGGATTCGCGCGGTACCAGAAGATCGACGTCGGTCTGAGTGGAGCGTCAGAAATTCCAACGCGTGTTCTCGCATCGCTCGCGCAGGAACTGGCGAATGAGTATCACGGCACGTTGGTCGCCACGCCGTTCGAAGCGAGCCGAATCACTAAACGCTGGGGTTTGTGCACGGGCGCAGGCGCGGATTCATCGACGCTGCGAGAAGCATCCGAGCGGAATCTCGACACGCTAATCGTCGGAGAGGGCCCGCACCACACGGCGGTCGAAGCGCGGGAACTAGGAATCGTCATTCTTTATGCCGGGCACTACGCGACTGAGACGCTGGGAGTTCGCGCGCTGGGCGATGCGCTCTCGGAGCATTTCCGGATTTCGTCGACGTTCATTGACGTCCCGACCGGATTGTGACGTTGCGGCAGGCGATCGGATCTCCCGACAATGTCGTCCTGGCGCTCACGCGAATCGGTAAGCGATTTGGAAATTCCGTTGCTCTCGAGGACGTCTCCTTTGGTGTAGCTCGATCGACCGTGCACGCACTCGTCGGCGAGAACGGTGCCGGTAAGACGACGCTGATGCGCATTGCGTTCGGCCTGACGCGGCCTGACGTCGGACTCGTGACGGCCGGCGGCTCGACTCGGCCCATCACCTCTCCGGCCGAAGCAATCGACGCCGGCATCGGAATGGTGCACCAGCACTTCAGTCACGTCCCGGCAATGACGGTGGCGGAGAATGTCGCCCTCGGTGGACGCGGACGCTTCGACGCCACGCGCGCCGCTCGTGAAGTCGCGAACCTGGGACAGCGAACCGGCCTCTTTCTCGATCCCTACGCGAAGGCAGAGTCACTTCCGGTCAGCGCGCAGCAGCGTTTAGAGATCTTGAAATCCTTGGCTCGCCGCGCACGAATACTGATTCTCGACGAGCCGACGGCGGTCCTCGCACCAGCGGAGGCCGAGGAGCTGCTTCGTTGGCTGCGCGCGTTTGCGGATGATGGAAACGCTGTCGTACTCATCACCCACAAGCTCAGTGAGGCGCTCGCGATCGCCGACGAGATAACCGTCCTGCGTCGTGGCCGAGTCGTGCTCAGCGCAAACGCCGGCGAGCTGACGCCGCGCGGTCTGGCATCCGCGTTGATCGGCGAAGATTTGACGCCTCCGCCGCGCAGCGAACCTCCAGCCGTCGGCAGCGAGGTGATTGCCGCCATTCGACAGGCAGAGCTGCGAGACGAACGTGGCGTGACGATCCTTCGGCATGCAGACCTCGAGATCCACGCAGGAGAAATTGTGGGGCTGGCCGCCGTGGAGGGAGCGGGTCAACATGAGTTGTTACGGCTCTTGGCGAAGAGAGGCAGCGTGCACGGCGGCACGGTTCAACTCGCGAGCAATATCGGCTTCGTTCCTGAAGACCGGCATCGAGACGCGCTGGTGCTCGAGTTCACGCTCGCGGAAAATGTCGCGCTCAAGGATGCCGGCGCTCGGAGCGGAATCATGCGCTGGGGCGACGTTCGTCACCAAACCGAACGATTGATTCGAGAGTTCGACGTGCGCGGTGGCAGCAGTACCCGATCAGCGCAGACGCTATCGGGTGGAAATCAGCAGAAGCTCGTTCTCGCGCGCGAGTTGGACGGGTCGCCCCGGCTCGTCGTCGCCGAAAACCCAACGCGCGGTCTGGACATTCGTGCAGCACAAACGATCAGCGAGCGCTTGCGCGCCGTCGCTGAGTCAGGCGCGGCGGTCGTGCTCTATTCGAGCGATCTCGATGAGGTGCTCGCACTCTCGACGCGGATCCTCGTTCTACACGCGGGGCAACTGCGAGAGTGCGCGCGCGACCGCGACGCCGTGGGGCGAGCGATGCTCGGAGTTGCATGACAGCCGAGGCCGCGATCATTCCACCAAGCGATCGAGATCCGGCCCGTTGGCGCATCCTAACGCTTCTTGCGACCGCCGAGTTACTCGGCATGTCGCTCTGGTTCGCGGGCAGCGCAGTCGCATCTCAGCTCGCCGCATCCTGGTCGTTGACGTCTGGCCAGACCGCGTGGCTCACGACGATCGTTCAGCTCGGGTTCGTCTGTGGGACAGCAATGGCCGCGCTCCTCAATCTCGCCGACGTGCTACCTTCGCGATGGTACTTCGCGGGCGCGGCGGTGATCGGTGGGCTCGCGAACGCGGGTCTCGTCGCAAGCGGCGGATTTGCGACGGCTCTCGCCCTTCGATTCATCACGGGTTTCGCGCTGGCCGGCGTTTATCCGCCGGCAATGAAGATGGCGTCGACTTGGTTTCGCGCGCGGCGTGGCCTCGCGATCGGGACCGTCGTTGGCGCTTTGACGGTGGGGAAGGCGACGCCTTACTTGGTGCACGCATTGCCCAATGCCGGCGCCTCCACGGTAATTCTTACGGCGTCTGGCTTCGCGCTCGTCGCCGCCCTGCTCATAGCAATGTGGTACGTCGACGGCCCATATCCGTTTCCACCTCGACAATTCTCGTGGGGCTTGGTGCGAACAGTTTTCGAACGACGCGAGTGGCGACTCGCAACGGGCGGCTATCTCGGTCACATGTTCGAACTCTACTCGTTCTGGACTTGGATCCCACTGTTCATCGCGGCGAGCGTGACGGCAGAAGGAGTGGCGGCAAGCCACCGTGTAGACGCGCGGGTGTCGCTCATTGCCTTCGGAACGATTGCGATTGGCGGCCTCGGATGTGTTTGGGGCGGACTCGCCGCCGATCGCCGGGGCCGCGAGCGCCTCGTGATGCTCGCAATGGCGTTGAGTGGCAGCTGCGCTTTGCTCATTCCATTTGCGTTCGGGCGCAGCCTCTGGATCCTTGCGCCGCTCGCTTGGGCATGGGGTTTCTTCGTCATCGCCGACTCAGCGCAATTCAGTGCGCTGGTCACAGAATCCGTACCGTCGCACGCCGTTGGGACCGCGCTCACAGTTCAGACATCGGTCGGCTTTCTACTAACGATGGTTTCGATCCAGTTGATCCCCCCACTCGTCGCGATCGTTGGGTGGAGGTGGGTCTTTCCAGTTCTGGCGATCGGCCCAACGCTGGGAATCGCGGCCATACGTCGACTCAAGAGCGTTCGCCACACACTCGTGTCGCTATGACGCAGACATGATCTCAGCCGCGAGTCGCTCGCGCTGGATTTCATTCGGCGTCCTCACAGGACTCGCGCTGGGTGTTGGCGCGTTGCTACGCGCGTCGGGATTCGCGGTTGGCCCAGCGCTCGACGCGTTGGCCCGTGGCTCGCTCGGGTCGTGGTACGCGATTGGCTCGGGCACGCTCGTCCGGGCGACGCCGCTGATCCTCACTGGGCTCGCCGTTGCAGTGGCGTTTCGCGCCGGTGTTTTCAACATCGGTGCCGAGGGTCAGTTCCTGGTTGGCGCGACCGGCGGAACGGCAATCGCGCTGACAATGCACTCCGCGCCCGCAGTGTTGCTGATTCCGGCGATTCTCATTGCCGGCGCATGCGCCGGGGCGGCGTGGGCCTGGATCGCCGCGGTGTTGCGGGCACGGTTTCACGTGCTCGAGGTCATCAGTACCATCATGTTGAACTTTCTCGCCGCGTACCTCGTGTCATACCTGGTTCGCGGGCCGATGCAGGAACCGACGCACATCTATCCACAGACCGTTTCGATCGCGAACGCGGCCCGTCTCCCGCGTTTCGGAGGACAGACGCGGCTGCACATCGGGTTCGTCATCGCGGTGCTGGCGTGCCTCGCTACCTGGTGGGCGATCCGATACACAGCCGGGGGTTTTCGACTGCGCGCGGTCGGCGCCAACCCGCATGCGGCGCGGACAGCCGGCCAAATTGATGTCGACCGAGTGTCGACTCGCGCGTTCCTGGCGAGTGGCGCGCTCGCCGGCCTCGCTGGAGCAATCGAAGTCTGCGGCGTGACCTACGCGTTGTACGAGAACATCTCGCCGGGGTACGGATACACGGCGATTGCCGTCGCGCTGCTCGCGCGGTTGAACGCAGCGGCGGTCATTGCGACGGGCATATTGTTTGGGGCGCTCGAAGCCGGCGCAGCGGCAATGCAGCGCGATGCGGGCGTGCCATCGGTCGTGGTGTCCGTTGTCGAAGCAGGAATCATCCTCGCGCTCGTTGCGGCGCAACGGACGCAAATTCGCTTGGGCGCGACATCAGCGTGAGCGCCGCCGCCGCGGCCTTTGTCGAGGCGACCGTTCGCACAGCAACGCCACTGGCTCTCGCAGCACTGGGCGAGGTCGTGGTCGAGCGCGCAGGCGTAATGAATATCAGTCTGGAAGGAGTGATTCTGGGTGGCGCGTTTGGAGCGCTCGTTGGCGCGAGCCACGGAGGGCTGTTCGCTGGTTACGCCGCCGCGCTTGGATGCGGGGTCCTGCTCGCGCTGGTGTTCGGATTGTTCGCGATCGCCTTTCGCGCGGACCAGATCATCACCGGGACCGCCGTGACGCTGCTTGCGGTCGGCTTGACCGGCACCCTCTACCGCGCGCTGTATGGAACGACGGGAGCTGCTCTGTCGATTCCGACGAGTGGTCCGAGAGCGGTTCCGTGGCTGTCGTCAGTACCAGTCGTTGGATCTGGGTTCTTTAATCAGCCTTCTGTGACGTACACGGCCTACGTCGCTATTCCGATCGTCTGGTGGTGGATGTACCGGACGCACGCGGGTCTCGCGCTGAGAGCGATCGGGGAAGCGCCGGCGGCCGCAGCCGCGGCGGGCGTTCGCGTCGATCGCGTCCGATGGATGGCGATCACCTTTGGTGGAGTCATGGGCGGTCTCGCCGGCGCAACGTTGGTGCTCGCCCAAGCCGGGACGTTTGCCGAGGGCATGTCCGCCGGGCGCGGATTCATTGCGATCGCGATCGTGGTGGTCGGACGCTGGCATCCGATCGGGATCGCGCTCGCGGCGCTGATGTTCGGGGCTGCCAGCGCGCTGCAATTCCTCCTACAGGCCCTTGGCTTGGCGCTTCCCTATCAACTTTTTCTGGCGCTGCCATACGTGTTGACATTGGCCGCGCTTGCCGGTGTCGCCGGGCGCGTCCAGGCGCCGGCATGGCTCGCGAGAACCGACGACGCGTAGCGTCAACAGTGTCGTCGCGCGCTCGTCCAGCGTGCGCGCCAGTGCCCATCATCGCCGCGCTCCAACAGCCCGTACGCGGTTACATCGCCGTAGTCGCGTGACAGAATGAGTGCCGCGTTTCGACTGGCGCCGAGCAGTGCGGCCGCCAGGACATCAGAGCTTTCGATTGTTTCTTCGGGGCCGTACGACCGCTCCGAGTATGCCTTTGAGAAGGACGTATCGCCATTGAGGCGCCGCTCGGCGATGATCAGTGTGTGCTCTTGCAGCGGAGTGGCCTCCTGATTGATCTGCCGCATGAGCGTCGCGACGACGGCTTGCACGTCGCTGGCGGCGTTGAATCGCCACAGCGTTCGGACGACGAAAGGCAATCCGTTGAATCGGCCGGCCGAGTCGTTTGGAAGGGCCGACGCGATGCGAGTGACGGTCGCGGACAACGCCGTCGAGTCCGCGGCGGAAAACGACTGAATGGAGTCGAGCGGTAGCGGCGCGACGACGCCGCCGATGAAGCCGATGCTCCATGACCGAGGCGGTGGCGCAGCCCTAAGCGTCGCCACAGTGCATGCGCCGCTGTCGGAAACCGCCGGAAGCTCCGCGGTCTGCACCGTGCCGCCACGGCCGAGCAGCGTGACGGACGCGGGATGTGGAATGGCTGCAAGCTGCGCTGCTGCAGTAGCGCTGTCGGGTGCGATGACGAAAGCGCGAGACGGCGATTCGGCGGCGACCAACAACAACGGGCCGGCGCTCGAATCCCAATTCCGGGCAGGGGTTGTCGTCGTTGAATCAATTGCCGTCACGGGTCTTGGCGTCGTCGAATCGACCCGCACAGGCGGTTTTCCACGCTCACACGCTATGCCCGTCACGGCGGCACCGAACCACAAGGAGCGGCGGAAGAGATTCATTTGACGTAATTTGGACCCGCTTGGTCCCCCGTCAACGGCAGCATCATGAAGGCTACGTCAGCCGACGTATGCCGGGCTTCCGGTGCGGTTGGTAGCGTGGTGAAGCATAGAGTGGTGAAATCACCTCCTGGAGTTCTGATGGCACATCCCCAGCACGCGATACCGATCGTTCTGCCAGACGGAGAAATACGAGCTGTTGTGCGCGCACCGGTTGTCGAACGCCTGAGCTGGGCGTTCTACGATTTCGCGAACACGATTTTCTCCATGAACGTGGTTTCGCTGTACTTCGCCGTGTGGCTCGTGAGTGATTTAGGTGTATCGAATACGCTGGACGCGGTCGCCGGCGCCGTGTCTTCCGCGCTCGTCTTCATCTCGATCCCATTTCTCGGCGCGCTGTCGGACGGTCGTCGCCGTCGCAAGGTATGGGTTGTCGGGTTCACGGTCGCTTCATGCGCTGCCGTTGCGCTTATTGGCGTGCTGGGTCAGCGAGGGATTCCGATCACGGGCACGTCGGTAGACACGCCGGCCGCTCTTCCGCCTGGCTGGCATGCCGGCGGTGCCTCGTTGTTCTGGGTGTTAGCGGCGTTCGTGGTGGCGAACTACGCCTATCAAGCGGCACAACCGTTTTACAACGCGATGATGCCGGAGCTCGTTCCGGTCGAAGAGCAGGGCCGATTGTCAGGATTTGGGACTGCGCTTGGCTATGTCGGCTCGATCGTCGGCGTGTTGCTCGTGCTCCCGTTTTTTGATGGAACGCTTCCCGTGATCGGGAAACTTCCGAGCAATGTGCTCGACGCATTGCATTCGCTCGTGCCATTCACTCAGCATGGCGGCCGCGTGTCGACGTTCGTGCCGACGGGCTTGGCGTTTCTGCTCTTCTCGCTGCCGCTGATCTTCTTTTGTCGAGACCACAATCCGGCACCGCGAGGAACGCGGGTGAGCTGGCGCGATGCCGTGCGCGAGGTGGTCCATACCATCCGGGACGCGCGACAGCATCCAGGTACGCTGCGGTTCATCCTTGCGTCGTTCGTCTATCAGGACGCCATCGGAACCATCGTCGGCTTCATGACGCTGTACGCCGTGAAGGCTGTCGGCTTCACGCAGGGAACCGAGATCAAGCTGTTCCTCGTGCTTACCATTCCTTCGATTTTCGGAAGTTACATCTACGGACACATCGTCGACCGCATCGGGGCCAAGCGCACGCTGATGACGACGCTGTTGCTGTGGGTTGCGCTGCTGGCGGTTATGATCGTCGTGCCTGGGAAAACGGCGTTTTGGCTCGTGGGGTTGGCAATCGGTCTCAATTTCGGCGGTGTGCCCACAGCTGAGCGACCGGTTCTCCTCGGGTTGGTCCCCGACGTGGAAGCTGGTCGCTATTTCAGTCTCATGTTGTTGTCGTCGCGCGCGGCGGCAATCGCCGGTCCGTTGATCTGGGGCTTCACGGTCGACGGTCTCGAAGGTCGGTTCGGGACGGCGATCGCCTATCGCGCGGCCGTGATGACAGTCGCGCTGATGTTCGTGATCTCGGCTCTGATCTTTCGCGGCGTGCCGGATCGGTCGCGCACGGCGTAAGACGGCGCAAACATGTATCCTTTGCTTCGCGCCATCGCCGGCGTGGCGCTTCGCTGGTACTATCGCGATATCCAGGTCGAGGGCTTGGCTCGGATTCCGCGGCGGGGACCACTGCTGCTGGTGGTGAATCATCCGAACGCGCTGATCGATGCGTTGCTTGTGGTGTGGGTCGTGCCGCGACGTGTCCTGATTACGGCGAAGGCAACGATCTTTCAGAATCCAGTTGCCGATGCTTTGCTCCGTTGGGTCGGTGTCGTCCCGCTGCGTCGAGCAAGCGATGAGGTACAGCGCGGGGGCTCACCGAGTCCGGCTCGCAACAAGCAGACTTTTCAGGCGGTGCACGACGCGCTTCGTCGAAACGGAACGGTCTTGATTTTTCCGGAAGGGAAATCACACGACGAACCGTTCATGGCGCCGCTCAAGACGGGTGCCGCGCGCATGGCCCTCTACGCTCGAGAAATGGGCGGCGTCCCGGATCTGGCCGTCGTGCCGATTGGCCTGACCTTCGAACGAAAGGACGCGCCGCGCACTCGAGTGCTCGTCCAGATTGGGGAGCCGATCGGCATGGGATCATGGCACGCCTCGTCAAGCTCGGCGGCTGCCGGTGCGTTGACGGCAGAAATCGACGCACGACTTCGCGCCATCACGCTGAATTATCCGACAATCGACGACGCAACACGCGCGGTGCGTCTCGCTTCACTCATCGCTGCACTCTTCGATGAGACGCCGTCCATCGGCGGCGGCGGCCGTGGACTCGGCGCCGAGATCGCGATTGCGCGGCGAATCGACGAGCTATCGGGCAGGCTGCAGCAGGCCGATGACGCGCTCCGTCGCCAAGCGGACCAATTGGTGAGGCGCCTCGACGCTGTGGAGCGCGTGGCAGCAAAACATGGTGTGCTCGTTGAAGACGTCGGCATCTCGCTCGAGCCGCGGCGCGTGCTCCGATTCATTTTACGCGAAGGGTGGCTCCTTCTCATCGGAGGACCGGTCGCGATTTGGGGACGAGTGAACCACTGGCTGCCGTTTCGCGCCGCGCGAATCATCGCCATGCGTTCCGTCGACAGCGCGTCTGACCCGGCGATGCGAACGCTGGTCGCGGGGACGGCGTTCGTGCTGGTGACATACCTCGCGCAAAGTGCGCTTGTGGCTGCGGTGTTTGGACCGCTTGTAGCGCTCGTGTATCTCGTTAGTCTGCCGGTCGCCGCCGATATCAATTTCTCATTGAGTGACAGACTGCGCAGGGCAATGCAGCGCGCACGTGCATTTCTGCGTTTTCGGCGCGATCCGGAACTGCAGGTTCGACTGAAGGAGGAACTTGGGAGCTTGCGAGAGGCCGTACGAGAGTTCGATCAGTCGTTGGCGGCTCAGAGCACCGGGGCTACTTCGTAGCGGCTTCGGTCGACGGTGGCGGCAGATACGGGCCCGCCAGGTCCCAGTGCCAAGCGTCTCGTCGAATTCCCGTTCGCGGATCTTTGAGGGGTTTGTACTGCAATCGCCCGGGCGCCATCCCGACCGCGGCGCCGTACTCGAGGAGGAGCAGCTTGTTCGTGGAGACGAGGTGGGCCATTAGACGATTTTTCCAGATGTGTCGGTGCAACCACAATCCGCCATCCATCGCGTAGATCATCCCGTCGCGGCGCTTCACGAACTCACGATACGCCGGCGGGACGCGCGTCATGCGCGCGTTTGGATCACTGGCAGGCGACGACTCCAGCCGCCGTCGCGGGTGCAACCGGGGTTGCGCCGCCCACAAAAAGAGCGCAGAAGTGCGGATACGACTCCGTGTTTTGTGAAGTGCCCGACCATCCGTTGAGCGTCGCCTCCGTGATCGACACAACGTCACCGTTCGACGAACTAAATCGGAGCGAGTCAAGGTGGGTAGTGTAGGCGCTGTGATCGTAAAAATACGCCTCTTCGGCGGTCGTCAGGTTGCGCAGATCACTTCGCATACCGGCGAAGTACGCCTTGCCCTTCGTGCTCTGGAATTTCGGGATCGCCAGCGCCGCCAAGATGCCGATGACGACGACGACAATAAGCAGCTCGATGAGCGTGAAGCCGCGTCGGTTTTGAGACATTGGCGGGGAACTCGGGAATCGGGGGGTGCAGCAGACGGCCGTCGCAGGGAATTCTCGATGGCCGACGCACCTCGGTAGGGCAAGGCTGGTGCCAGGAGAGCCCGCTTGATATATATCGCTTCGCAGCAACGGTTTAGAAGATCAGAATCCCAGTCGAAGCAAACATTCAGTTGCCACCGGACCGTCGATTTGCGAAACGCGTCGCAAGCTGCGAGGGCAATAGACAGGGCTGGGAGCCTAGCCTTCCATCTTGGTGGATAGCCAATTGTCACCCACGCCGAGGTCGACGACGAGCGGGACGGACAGCGCCGCAGCGTGCTCCATCTCGTGTTTCACAAGCTCAGTCAGCTCGTCGAGTTCTGGGCCGGGAACTTCGAAAACGAGCTCGTCGTGCACCTGCAGAAGCATTCGACTACTGAGTTTGCGCGCGACGAGAGCAGAGTGGATGCGAATCATGGCGACTTTGATCAGGTCCGCGGCTGAGCCTTGGATTGGCGAATTCGCCGCAGTTCGCTCACCGAACGCGCGAATGTTGAAGTTTCGATCACGGAGCTCGGGGATGTAGCGCCGGCGGTTGAAGATCGTTTGGACGTACCCGTGCTCCCGCGCGAATTCGACCATGGAATCCAAGTATTCGCGTACGCGGTGGAACCGCTCGAAGTATCGGTCGATGAATTCTTTGGCTTCGGCGTGGGTGATCTTGAGCTGGCGCGACAGCGCGTGCGCGCCCTGACCATAAATGGTCGCAAAGTTGATCGTCTTCGCGCGCGCGCGCATGTCCTTCGTGACAGCGTCGAGCGGAACGTCGAAGATCAACGCCGCCGTCTGCCGATGGATGTCGCCGCCTGAGTTGAACGCGTGGACAAAAGCGGGATCCCCCGACAAGTGCGCGAGCAGCCGGAGCTCGATCTGCGAGTAGTCGGCTGAAACGAGCGTCCAGCCGCGCTGCGGAACGAATCCGCGGCGAATGTCGCGACCGAGCTCCCGACGAATTGGAATATTCTGAAGATTGGGATCGCTCGACGAGAGCCGCCCGGTCGCCGCGGTGGTCTGGCTGAATGATGTGTGCACGCGGCCCGTTCGCGGATGCACGTACAACGGGAGTGCATCGATGTACGTGCTCTCGAGCTTCGCGAGCTCCCTGTATTCCATCAACAACACCGGCAGCGCGTGTCCCTCGTCGGCCAGCTGTTGTAGGACACTCGCATCGGTGGATGCGCCGCTCGCCGTCTTCTTGAGGACGGGAAGTTGCAGCTTCTGGAACAGGATTTCGCGGAGCTTCGGGTTTGAGTTGATATTGAATTCCTCGCCAGCGATGGCGTAGATCTCCTGCTCGACGCGTTTGCGCTCGCGCTCGAATCGTTCTTTGAGCGAAGCGAACCAACTTACGTCGATCTTGATGCCGTGCCATTCCATCTCGGCCAAGACTTCGACGAGTGGCATCTCGATTTCGTGAAAGAGACGCGCGAGCTGCAGCGCATCGAGCTGCGGCTCGAACATCGCGCGCAGCCGCCATGTGATGTCGGCGTCCTCGCAGGAGTATTCGCGCGCGCAGTCGATCGGCACCTGATCGAACGGAATCGCATCCTTCCCCTTCCCGCACAGGTCCTCGAGGCTCGTCATCTTGTGTCCGAGAAACTCGAGCGCAAGCAAGTCGATTCCGTGCGAGCGACGGCCCGGGTCGAGCACATAGCTGGCAATCATCGTGTCGAAATCGAGGCCGCGGATCGTCACGCCGGCCGACCGCAGTACGAGCATGTCATACTTTGCGTTTTGCGCTGTCTTCTTGACGGTCACGTCTTCGAGCAACGCTCGTAGCGGTGCGCATTCGGCGCTGTCGATTGGTGGCAAGTTCTTGACGCGTTGCTCACCGCCGGCCAGCGCGCGCGCCGCGATACTCGTCGGCTCGGCCGCTTTCTTCGCGCGAGCTTTCTTGGGCGCGGAGATGTCGAGTGCAAGCTCGTCGCCCAAGACCAAATCGACCTGCGTGTCAGCGCGATGCCGATGAGCGAACGGCAAATAAAACGCGTCGCCCTCGCCGATGCCAATGGTCAATCCGATCAACGCGGATCGGAGCGGGTCGACATCCTGCGGCGCCGAAGGGTCGATGAGTGTTTCCGTATCGATCGCGATGTACGGCGCTCGCCGAGCCCGCATGACTGCTTTCTCGAGCGCGGGGAGTGTGTCGATGACGGCATAGTTTGTCGCACGGACCGGCGGGACGTCAGCTTCCTCGGGTGCGGCTGCCTCGGCCACGTCGGCGATGTTCTTGGCGAGCGTGTGGAACTCGAGCTCTACGTACAGCGTCCTCAGGCGCGGGTAGTCTGCATCCGAAAGGCGCATAGCGTCGAGATCCAGCGTGATCGGCAAATCGTCGCGAATCGTGACCAGCTCCTTCGACAGTAGCGCTAGATCACGCTGTTCCAGCAACGCTTCGCGCGGGCGCTTTTTGGTGAGCTCGGCGGCGTGCGCGAGAATGTTGTCCAGATTGCCGAACGAGTTGACCAGTTCTTGCGCGGTTTTCTCTCCGATCCCTTTGACGCCGGGGACGTTATCGGAGCTGTCGCCAACGAGCGCCAGATAATCGGTGACGAGCGCGGGTGGCACGCCGAGTCGCTCGCTCCCGTTGTCGACCCCGACCCATTGCTCTTCGACGCTCGCCGGTCCGCCGCGGCCGGGGTTCAACAGCCAGAGGCCAGGCCGCACGAGTTGCTGAAAATCCTTGTCGCCCGACACGACGACCACGTTCAGCCCCGCTTCGACACCTTGTCGCGCCAGCGTGCCGATGACGTCGTCGGCTTCATACCCCTGCAATGAGAGAATTGGTATCTTGTGCGCGTCGAGAACGGCGGCGATGCGCTCCATGCCGCGATCGAAGTCCGACTGAAGCTCCTCGGTCAACTTCTCACGCGTCGCTTTGTATGCCGGATAACGTTCGTGGCGAAACGAAAGCCCCGAGTCGTGTACCCAGCCGAGGTAGTCGGGCTGGTGGGTTTGAAGGAGCCGCTGGAGGAAGTTGACGATCCCCCAGGCGGCTGAAGTGTTTTCGCCGCGGCTAGTCGTGAGCGGTCGCGAGATCAAGGCGAAGAAGGCGCGATAGATCAGCGCGTATCCGTCGACCAGGAAGAGGCGCGGCGATGGTGGCGGAGACGTCACGAGAGCGAATGAGGGAGGCGCGAGCGGTGGACCATTTTGGAAAGCTCAGGGCGTGCGCTTGCGCATTCAATCCCCGACGAGACAATCCCCGAAAACAGCACCGCCCACCATTGCTGGTGGGCGGGTGCAGGGTCACTTGGTCTGTGGAGGCGGTAGCGCTAGACCCGTACTACGTTCGCGGCGTGCAGGCCTTTTTCGCCGGTTCGGATCTCGAACTCCACTTCTTGTCCTTCGGCGAGAGTCTTGAACCCTTCCATACTGATGGCGGAAAAGTGCACGAACACATCCTCACCGCTGTCCTGTTCGATGAAGCCGTACCCTTTGGCATCATTGAACCATTTCACCTTCCCTCTGGCCATTCGAGCTGCCTCCTACGGGGTGAATCGATCCTGCACTGCGGTGCTGGGCAAGCCCAAACGGCTTGCGGGGCCCTATATAGGAGCGGTCTATCAATTTGTCAAGCAAGGGGAACGCCCGAGCGCACTGTAAAAGTGCGGTTCGCGTGACGGTGAGACAACAGCCAAATTGCATTGGCAACGACGCTTCGGCGCAAACTCAAAACGCCGTCGTCCTCGACGCCGCGGGCGGAGAACTCGCTCCGTTCGCTTGCAACCCATGCCAGCCGACATTAGGTTCGCCGCGTGCCACGTGAAAATCTCGTCGGACAGACGATTGCCGGATATGCGCTGCAGAGCGAAGTGGGTGAGGGCGGAACATCCGCCGTCTTCCGCGCACATCATAACGACCACGGTGTCGTCGCCGTGAAGGTCTTGCGCGAAAAGCTGCGGCAAGACCGCACTGCCGTCGCGCGATTTCTTCGCGAAGCGCGCTATGGCGAACGCGTGCAGCATCCGAACGTCGTCCGCACGATCGAGATCGGCGAGGCAGGGCCCGGGATGCATTTTCTCGCGATCGAGTGGGCGAGCGGTGAACTCCTCGAGAAATACGCGAAGCGTCTGGGCGCGCTTCCTGTCGACGAAGTGTGCGCAATCGTCAAGCAAATCGCCGACGCAGTACAAGCGGCGCATGCGGCGGGCATTGTGCATCGCGATCTCAAACCAGACAACGTGATGTACGATCCTGCCACGCGGCAGGTGAAGCTGCTCGACTTCGGGATTGCGACGGACACGGACATCGCGCCGGAACAACGTCTGACGCGCGCGGGATTCTTCGTCGGCACGTTGATGTACGTCGCGCCGGAAGCATTGTCCGGTGAGCTCGTCGGCCCGCTCGCGGATCAGTACAGTCTCGCAACGATCGCGTATTTTCTACTCACCGGATGTCTCCCGTTCCCGGCGAAGACCCCGCGCGAAATGTTCTCGCAGCTGCTCTCGCAGCCACCGATCCCTCTCAGTCAGGCAAAGCCGGGATTGCGATTCTCGAGCGCCGTCGAGGCGGTGATCATGCGGGCGCTGAGCAAAGAACCGCCGAAGCGCTATCCCGACGTCGTCGCCTTCGCGGCGGAGTTCTGCCGCGCAGCCGATGAACCGGCTGAGAAAGAGAAGACAGGATTGGGCGCCAAGCTGGCGTCGATGTTTCGTTCGAAGAAGAGCTGACGCTGAGTGCGCAGTCGAATCTAAACCGCAGTTTCGACGCCGCCGGGCGACGACTCGGGCAGCGGTTCGAGATCGGCGGGATGCACCGGCAACCACAGTGTGAACGTGGACCCCTTGCCTACCTGGCTCTCGACGCGAATATCGCCACCGAGCAACTGCGCGAGTCTTCGCGAGATCGCGAGGCCGAGACCCGTGCCGCGCTGCATAGATTCGCCGCGGGGGCCTGCGTTCACTTGTTCGAATTCTTCAAAGATCCGCCCCTGATTGGCCGGCGCGATGCCAACGCCCGTGTCAACCACTTGAAGCGCGATCCACACACGTCGCTGATCCGGTGACTGATTGGCGAGTACGGGGTCGTCGGGCGTGTGTCGTCGCGAGAGCGGGTTGTGCACCACCGCACCAACGAGCCGCGCCCGAATCGCAATGCCACCGGACGGTGTGTATTTGACCGCGTTGCCGATCAGGTTGACGAGAATCTGCCGGAGATGCGCTGGGTCGGTTCGAACGCGCGGGAGAGACGCGCCGACGGCAATCGAGAGACTCAAACCGCGTTCGTTGACGAGCGACTCGAGTTCGCTCGCGATGTTGAGCACGAACGGCCGAAGCACAATCGTCTCGGGGTGGACCTCGAGACGACCGGCGGCGATCTTCGCAATGTCGAGCACTTGATCGACGAGATGCCGCAGATGAGTTGCCGACGCCGCGATCCGATCCACTGGCGGCACTTGCCGCGGCGACAGGTCGCCATAGACGCCGTCCTTGAGCAGCTCGACGAAGCCGACGATCGCGTTGAGCGGCGTCCGCAACTCGTGCGAGATGTTGGCGAGGAACTCGCTCTTCGCGGTGTTCGCACGCGCAACCTCGCTGTACAAACGCTCGAGCTCCGCCGACCGCTCGGCGACACGACGTGCTTGGCGTCGCTCGCGGATCAGCCCAAAGCCGAGGAGCGCAACGGTGGTCAGACTGACGACCCATAGAGCAACGCGGAGACCTCTGACGCCGCGGTCGTGCGCAACAACGAAGGTCCAGCGGATGGGGCCGGGGATGGCAAGTGGGACGGCGCGCGATACACCGCGGGCGAACGCCGTCGGATTTCCAACAACGAGCACCGTGTCGGCGCCCGCGATCAGCGCAGCGGCGGCGCGTTCGATCGGAGCGCGTTCGACGGCTGCGCGGAGGAAGAAGTCGGTACGCATCGCGGCGGGCGTGATGCCGCTCTGGAGGCGCGCGGCCAACGCCTGGGTTACCATGACACTCGATTGCTCGGCGTCGATCTGTGCTTCCGTGATGGTCGAACGGGCAAGCGCACGATCGCTGGCGACGAGACAGCCGATCATCGACAAGAGCGCCGCCGAGAGGAGGAACGAGAAACCCGCGGCAGAGATTCGTGCGAGCGACGAACGTACCATGTTCTGTTTGAGCGCCGATCTGTGTTAGTTTCTCGCGTCGATCAAACCCAACGCGCCATGTCACGACGAGACGACCTTATCAACATACTGGCAAGTCGCTCCGCACGGCGCGGGACGTTCACGTTGTCATCGGGGCGGCAGTCCTCTCTATACATCGACGCGCGCATCACCACAATGAGCCCGGATGGCCTAGCGCTCATTGGCCCGCTCGGGCTTTCAGCGATCGAAGATGCGGGTTGGAACGTCGACGCGGTGGGCGGCCTGACCCTTGGCGCCGATCCTATTGCGTGCGCCGTCAGCTACGCGAGCGCATCGACGTCGCGGCCTTTGCGGGCGTTCACGGTGCGCAAGGAGCCGAAGACCCACGGGACGACGAAGCTGATCGAAGGTCCGTTTCGTGCGGGCGATCGCGTCGCGGTCATCGAAGACACCATCACGACGGGCGGCTCGGCACGAAAGGCCATCGAGGCAGTTCGGGCGGGCGGCGGATTGGTCATTGGCGTACTCGCGCTCGTCGACCGGGAAGAAGGCGGTCGACAGACGCTGGAGGCGGAGGGTGTGCCGGTTGTGTCGCTCGTGCGAGCGAGTGAAATCGTCTCGATGTTGCCGGTTTGACGCCTTGCCGACGATCAGCTCATCATACTGCGTGCGTATGACGCGCTCCACGATGGGTTGAGCGGCCGCAGTTGCCGAAGCCGATCGAGGTGAGGCAGAACGAGCACTTCGCGAAAATGATGTAGCATACCGGCGCCATCGTAGCGCTCGCGAAACTCGACGGCGGTCATGTTCATCAGCGTTCGCACGTGCCGACCAAAGCTTTGCGGCGACGAATAGTCGAGATGGTTCGCCACGTTCGCGACGGAGAAGCCCGGATTTTCGAACAAGCGCGCGGCTCGAACGAGGCGAGCCGTCGCGAGATATTGCTTGGGCGCGGGGAGCTGCGCCCGGAAGAATCGGCTCATGAGCGTGCTTGGGAGGACATCGAGGCGCCGCGCGAAACTCCGGACAGTCGCGACACGAGGCGGCGCGACGAACAGCATCTCGAAGAAGCGCCAGCAATCGTGCGGCACTCCTGAGAGATCGATCGCGAGTTGGCCCATCGCTTCTCGCTGAACGTCATCGCCGCGAGCAGCCAACAAACAGTTTCGCAGCTCGCGCCATCCTTCTGCTTCTCGCACGTCGACGAGCTGCCGAACCCCAGTGGATCCAAGCGACAACACCGATTGCGGCGTCGATCGGTCGAGCTGCGTGAGGAGTGCCACGGTCGGCACGCGTGGAAATTCCCGTACGAGGGCGGCAACGCCGGCGCATGCGTGTTGATCATATCGCGCGACGGAGACAAGCACCGCGCCGGCCCGGTTCGATTTGAGGTCCTGAACGAGCTCGGCGACGGTATCTCGGTGAATCGCTCGGTATGATCCGTCGCCGGCAGCGTCGACGCGAATCCGTTCGTTCGGGGTCAGCATGGTGGCGATGGGCAGCGGACTCCGGGGCGATGCTGGGTTCTGGTGCATGAAAACGCCTCGTTGCGGGTGAGAACGACGGGCACCGAATCTTCTCGACTCGAAGCGGGCGCAGTATACATGAACCGAGTCATGCTATCGTCAGCGAAAGAGGAATGCGCGTCGTTCAAGTTGGTCCACTATGTTTCTCAGAGGTCGCCAACCGGGTGGTCGCGAGTGGTATTCATCGAATGCTGCTCGAGGAAAGTCCGGGCTCCATTGGGCGCGCTGCCAGGTAACGCCTGGGCGTCACCGACTTCGGCCGGACCGACGACAGACAGTGCCACAGAAAACACACCGCCGACGCCGATGCCGAGCGAAAGCAGAGCGGAGGTTGGGCAAGGGTGAAAAGGTGAGGTAAGAGCTCACCGCGCGGCTGGCAACAGACGCGGCAGGGTAAACCTCAGCGGGAGCAAGGCCAAATAAGCAGCGAGAGGTGCCCACCTCGATCAAGACGCTGCGGGTAGGCTGCTGGAGGGCGTGGGCGACTGCGCCCCGAGAGGAATGACCGCCGGGACGGTTCGCCGTCTCACAGAACCCGGCTTACAGGTTTCGCGACCGTTTGCACGCACGGCCGTACGACTCTTCGGAGTGGTGCGGCCGTGTGGCTTTTGTCGTGCGCGGTGGGCATCTACAGCTCGTGCTCTGTGTCGTCGTGCGCGCCGCCGCGCCGCTCCATCACGCGTGGCGCCTGCATGAGCCCTGGCGCCGGCATCCACCGGCCGGAGAAGACTTGGCGCAATGCGCGCCAGATCAGCCGCACCATCATCACCATGCAGACGAGCAGAAGCAGGGCGACGGCGAGCGTGACGACAGGATGATGCCAAATTGAAACGGCGACTGCGCTGACCAGCGTAAGCTCGATGACGTTGGCGACACCGTTGGTGAGTGGTTCTGGGGACGCGTCGATCGCGTAGCGCATGCCCAGCTTTGTTGTGTGCGTCGTGATCGCCAGACCGCCGCCGAGGAGGGCGGCGATCAGAACGATCACGGGATCGGCATGCCACGCTGTGGCGGCGGCGACGACCGCGGCCGCCGGCGGCCTGATCAGGCTGTGAAGCGTTTCCCACGCGGATGCCACGCCAGGGATGAGCGTGGCGATGAATTCGATCGAGTACAGCAAAATCGCGACGCCGATGACGCCGAGGTTGCCGAAACTCTCAATCGTTGTGGGGACGCCATGCACCCAGCCGAAACGAACGGCGAGGCCAGTGACGGCGACTGCCGCGTACAGGTTGAGACCGGTCGCGTAAGCCAGTCCCAGACTTTGGACTAGCGTGATGAAACTGAACAATGCGACCGCCCTCCTTTCCTCCGCATCAGGAGGATGTGGCGCTCAGTCGAGCAGACGGAGGGGCATGACGAGACACAGGTACGATGCCGGATCGGCCCAACCCTCTGGTTCGAGCGTCGCAGCTCTTTCCGGCGCCTTGAACGTGAGTCTGACCTCGTCCGTAGGAATGTATCGCAGAATCTCGAGCAGGTAATTGGCGTTGAATCCAATGTCGAGTGCGTCGCCCGTGTATCGGACGGCCAGTTCATCGGTGGCGTCACCAAGGTCCGGCGTCTGGACGCTGAACTTGAGCATGCCAGAGTTGAAGGCGAGACGAATCCGATGGGTTTGATCCGACGCGATGATCGACATGCGACGAAGCGCACTCGCCAGTGCCGTTCGGTCAGCGATCGCAACGCGATTGTTGTCGCGTGGAATGACCTGCTCATACGGTGGGTACGGACCTTCGATGAGCCGCGTGAACACCGCCGTGAACGGTGAGCGAAACCCAAGGTGGTTCTCTCCGCGCGCGATCTCGAGCTCCTCATCTTCGGGGAACAGACGGCGGACCTGCTCAAGGGCCTTCGGCGGGACGATCATGTCGCTGGCGGGCGCGCCGGTCGATTTGATCGGCATCTCCATTTTCGCCAGGCGATGGCCGTTGGTCGCGACCATGCGCATCATGTCGGGCTTGAGCTCCCAGAGAACGCCGTTGAGTATCGGGCGGCTTTCTTCCGTCGAGACAGCGAACGACGTGTGTTGGATCAGCTTCTGGAGATCTCCCGATCGAATGCGCCAGCTCTCATTGAATTTGACATTTGGAAACGCCGGGAACTCGTCGCGTGGCAAGCCAAGGATCTTGAAATGCGTGCGGCCACAATCCAAGGTGACGCGTTGTTCCCCGACTGCAGCCACTCGCACCGGCGCTGGCGGAAGCTCTCGTGCAATCTCCGTGAGCTTCTTTGCCGGGATTGTGATGGCACCCGGCGTTTCGACGTCGGCCGCGACTTCGGTCGTGACGGCGATATCGAGATCTGTTCCGGAAAGCCGGATCCCTTTCTCGGTGGCTTCGACCATGATGTTGGCGAGCACCGGCAGCGTTGTCTTCGCCGGGATGCTCGCGCTGACCGCGGCAAGACCCTCCTGCAACTTTTCCCGGGAGATCGTAAACCGCATCACGGCTCCTATGGTGTGCAAAACGACTCGACCATACTAGTTCTCTTTTAAGAGCAATTAACTAGTAGTCGTAGTAGTGTCTGTTGAGGCGTGGAAAACCGCAGTCAAGTTACACCGGACCAAGCGGTTCGACTATAGCTGGAGCTGTGGATCGCGTGTGGGGAAAACAGGTTGTCCAGATTCGAGTGGGTCACGACCATGCCGGCGGCTGAAAACCTGCTCATCGTCTGTGGAAAATGGCGTGGTGATTGTTCAATTCCGCAGACTTTCCAACGCCGCTTGGATCTTCCCGATGCGCTGGGCGAAAGCGGGGTCCTCCTTCATCATCGTCGCGACGCGCTCCAGACTATGGATCACCGTCGAGTGGTCTCGGCCCCCGAATGCCGCGCCGATTTCGACGAGCTGCATGCTGAGGAGCTCGCGCATCATGAACATGGCGACCTGTCGCGGAACGGTCAGGTTCTTGGTGCGTGTCTTGGAGCGCAGCCCCTCATTGGTAACGCCCCACTCCTTCGCGACGGCCTGCTGAATCGCAAAGGTATTGAGCGCCGGACCTCCGCCGGGCGTCCCGTCCATCGCCTTGAGTTTATCGCGGAGCGCCTCGCGGGCGACTTCTACGGTAATTTCGCGATGTTTGAGCGACGCATACGCGAGCAGCTTGATGATCGATCCTTCGAGCTCGCGCACGCTCGACCGAACGTTCTCGGCGATGAAGCGAACGACTTCCTCCGGGATGGTGAGCTCGAGGTGGTCGAGGTGCGCCTTTTGTCGAAGGATCGCGATGCGATGCTCGAGATCGGGAAGCTCGATGTCGGCGACCATTCCCCATTGGAAGCGCGAAACGAGCCGGGTCTCTAGTCCGGGAATTTCCGATGGTGGCCGATCGCTGGTCAATACGATTTGGCGGCCGCCCTCGTACAGCGCGTTGAAGGTGTGAAAGAACTCTTCCTGCATCGCCTCCTTGCCTTTGAGGAAGTGCACGTCGTCGACGAGGAGAAGGTCTGTCTCACGAAAGCGGCGCCGAAAATCCGCGGTGGTTCGGTTTTGGATTGCTGCCACGAGCTCGTTGGTAAACTGCTCGGTGCCGATGAACGTGATTCGGGTCTCGGGCTTCCGCTGGACGATCTCATGCGCGATGGCCTGCATGAGGTGGGTCTTGCCGAGTCCGGTATCGCCGTAGATGAAGAGCGGATTGTAGACTTTTCCGGGGGCCTGGGCGACAGCGTGAGCTGCGGCCGCCGCGAGCTCGTTTGACTTGCCGATGACAAAGTAGTCGAACGTGTATCGATCGCTTAATGGTGGCGAGTTTGTGGGACTTTGCTGGCCATGAGGCCTCGGCTTCTGAGCCGGCGGAGCAACGAACATGTCCATCTGGCTTCGCGCGCGGCGCTCCTCGCTTACCTTGAAAACGACCGAGACCGGATGCCCGAGCGCGATTGGCGCCAGGCTCGCCAGAAGGTCAGAGTGCTTGGACTCATTCCAATCGACCGCGAACTGATCCGGTGCGCCGACATAGATCGTTCCCTCATCCAGGGAGAGTGCCTCGGTCGGCTCGAGCCAGGTCTTGAACGTTTGCTCGGGGAGCTCTTGACGAGCGCGATCGAGCAACCGGCTCCAAGCTTCGTGGGCAGTCAGCGTCATGACGATGGGAACTGGAAGGCGGCGCGGGGGGAGCGAAGCTAGACCGGGAATGTGGAAAAATCAATGCGCGATCGTTGCCCGATGTGCGCCGGTGATTCGCCCCCGACCCGTCTCTTGATCTATCCCACTGCACCAAATAACTTTACCGGTCTGCACCGCAGGTTCGTTCGCAACGTTTTTGGAGTTGTCCATGGGTAAGCCGACGTATCGCCCGCGCAACAAGCGCCGCATCAAGACTCACGGGTTTCGCACTCGCATGGAGACCAAGTGGGGTCGTGCGGTGCTCAGCCGCCGCCGCAAGAAGGGGCGCAAGAGCCTCACCGTTAAGTTGCCAAGCAAGTACGCAGGCGCCTAACCAAGGCTTCGGATTTCCGCGTCGCAACCGACTGACGCGGGGCCTCGACCTGCAGACTGTCATTCGAGAGGGGAAGCGAATTCGGACCATGCATCTCGACGTCCGAGCTCTTGCTTCCCCTCTCGCACATTCACGCGTTGGAATCGTGGTTCCTCGACATCAGCACTCAGCCGTCGATCGAAACCAGCTCAAGCGTCGGCTACGAGAACTGGTTCGAATCGAACTTTTGCCGAGGCTCCGTGATCGACCGTCGACGGACATCGCAATTCGGACGCGGCGCGAATCGTATGCGGCCGAGTTCGCGGCGCTGCATGACGACATCATATCCGTGGCGGCGCAACTCGCTACCGACGTGCCTGGTATGTAACCGCGATGCGTACTGTGCTCGTACTGATGGTGCGCGGGTACCAAGTGGCGCTATCGCCGCTGCTTCCGTCTTCGTGCCGCTATTATCCAAGCTGTTCCGCGTATGCCATTGAAGCGCTCGAGAAGCACGGCGCGCTTCGCGGCTCGTGGTTGGCCGCACGACGAATTGCGCGCTGTCATCCGTTCCGTCCCGGTGGTTACGATCCGGTTCCCTAGCGACCTCATTTAGCTGCATGGATAAGCGCACCATTATCGCCGTGATCTTGATGGCGCTGGTCATCGTCATAACGCCGCGCCTGTTCCCATCGTCGCGGCGCCCCGCACCACAGGCGGCAGACAGCGCTCGGGCCGACAGCACGAGTGCGGCCACGGTGTCATCTCCGGGCACCGCTGCCAATTCACCTGCCGCCCCCATCGCGCCCGAGGCAGCACCAGTGCCGGCGGTGAAACAGCCGGCGACCAGGTCGCCAACTTCAGCCGTCTCAGTCTCACGGGCGGCCGATTCGGCAACCGTTGTCACGCCGAACGAGCGTTTGACCGTCATCAGCCCAGGTGCTGTACCCAGTGCCGTTCAGGTCGCGGCATATCGCAACCTGCGGCCCGATCGCCACGACACGCTCGCCATAATCGCGCAGCCACACGGTGCCCTGCTGCACTTTCGACTCGCGACTGGCTCCGACACGATCGCGCTCGATACAATTCCCTTTACGATCCAGCGCTCCGGCACGACGACGACGCTGACCGCGAATGCGCCGGCGATGTCGATCAGCTACGAGCCGACAGCGGATGGATATCGCACCGCCATACGAGGCAGCGTCGCGAACGCGCCGCCCGGCGCCGCGCTGGTGATTGATCTTCCGAGCGAGCTCAAGTCGATCGAAGCGGACACGGTGGACGATCTGCGTCACCTGGCTTTTGGCTACAAGATGCCACTCCGCGACGTGGCGAGCGTACCATTCTCAAAGCTCGATCCGGGCGCGGTTCGCGTCGACACCGGTTCGTTTCAATGGGTGTCGGTGCGCAATAAGTATTGGCTCATCGCAGTGATGCAGCCGGTCGCAGCGAAACCGGCTGGTGTCTTCCGCGGCGTAACGTCGCGCGGCGCGCCGCGTACGGGGAAGATCGTCAACGCGGCGTATGCCACGACGTCATACGCTCTGACGAACGGACAATTCGCGTTTGACTTGTATGCCGGCCCACAATCGTGGCGCGAGCTTCACGCGCTGGGCAACGACTTAGAGAACGTGAATCCGTACGCCGGTTGGCTCCACGCGGTGGTGCAGCCGTTCGCGACGATCGTCATGCGCGTTCTTCTCTGGATGAAAGCCACCCTTCGTGTGAATTACGGCTGGGTTCTCGTCCTTTTCGGCATCGTCATTCGCTTGATGCTCTGGCCGCTCAACCAACGCGCGATGCGCTCGAGCATTCAGATGCAGCGGCTGCAACCAGAGCTCACGGATCTGCAAAAACGCTACAAGAACGAGCCCGACAAACAGCGCGAAGCGATGGTCAAGCTCTATCAGTCGCACGGCATGAGTCCATTCAGCCCGTTACTTGGCTGTCTGCCGATGCTGCTGCCGATGCCGATTCTGTTCGCGCTGTATTTCGTGTTTCAGAATACGATCGAGTTTCGGGGGGTATCGTTCTTGTGGTTGCCGGACATTTCTCTGAGAGATCCCTATTACATCATTCCGATCGTGATGGGCGCCTCGATGTTCGTGCTTTCGTGGATCGGCATGCGAGCGGCGCCGCCGAATCCGCAAGCGAAGATGATGAGCTACATGATGCCGGCGATGTTCACGGTGATGTTTCTCAACTTCGCGTCCGGCCTCAATTTGTACTACGCGGTGCAAAACATCGCCGCGCTCCCGCAACAGTGGATTCTGACCCGCGAGCGAGCGAAAGCCGGAGTGGGAACGGTGCCTGCAGGGAAAAGCCTGAGCGCAGCTCGAAAGACGTAGGTCGCGCGGTGCAAGTGTGAGCCGCGCGCAATGAAATCGGCGCTGTTTTTGGCTGTTTGAGAGAAGCTCGGGGCGATGAAAGTCACATACATCGGTCACGCCACGCTCCTCTTGGAGCTCGGCGGCGTACGTCTGCTCACCGATCCCAACTTCGATGCGAAGTTGGGGCGCATCCTGCCGCGGGTATCGCCGCCCGGCATCGCCCTCGAGCAGTTGCCGACGCTCGACGCAATCCTGTTGACGCACGCGCACGCGGACCACCTCTCATTCGACTCTCTCGAGCGACTGCCCCGCTCCATTCCACTCTTCGCGCCGCCGGTCATCGCAAAATGGCTTCGCCGCCTCGGCCACACGCACGCTGTCGATTTCGCTCCCGGTGAATCCGTGCGGGTCGGCGATGCAACGGTTCGCGCCGCGAGTGCGACGCACCGGGGCAATCGCTACGGATACGACCGTTGGCGAAGTTCGGCGAACATGTATCTGCTCGACGCGGCCGAAACCGCATTCTTCGCCGGCGACACGGCGCTCGTCGAGGACACGCACCATCTGGTCGAGAAGACCTTGTGGGCGAGCGAACGCGAGCTCGACCTCGCGCTTCTTCCAATTGGTTACGCACCGTGGTGGAAGCCAGGATTTCGCCGCGGTCATTTGACTCACGACGACGCGCTCACGCTCTTCGAGCGGCTCCGGGCGCGCGTGCTCGTGCCCTATCACTGGGGCACGTTCAGGCACGTAACCGCAACCGCACACGACGCGATCCGAAGACTTCGAGAACGCGTCGATGAACAGAAGTTGCACGCAACCGTTCGCATCATCGAGCCCGGGGAATCGCTCGAAGTCGTAAAACGACCCGCGCAGTGAACAGTGCGATGAGCAGCACGACGCGGTTGGCGGTGCCGTGACTGGAAACCCGCTCGATCTCTCAGAGACGATCGTCGCCCAGGCGACGGCGCCCGGACGCGGCGCGCTATCCATTGTGCGGCTATCTGGGCCGAACGCGCACGCCATCGTGCGCGCCGCCGTCGATCGGTGGCCAAGCGCGGCGCGCACGGTCACCGTATCGCACGTTCGCGACGCGTTCGGGACGAACGTCGATCAATCGGTCATCATTCGCTACGACGCGCCGGCGTCATTCACCGGGGAGGATTCGGTCGAGCTCATCACGCATGGTGGGCTCGTCGTCGCGACGACAGTCGTCGCGGCGCTCATTGCTCGCGGGGCGCGGCTGGCGCTTCCCGGCGAATTCACCCGCCGAGCAGTGCTCAATGGGAAGCTCGACGTTCTCCAGGCAGAGGCGACTGGAGATCTCGTCAACGCAAAGTCGCGCGCCGCGCAGGGCGTCGCGTTGCGTCAGCTCGACGGCGGGCTGAGTCGTCGAGTTCTTGCCTTGCGCGACGAGCTCATTGGACTGGAAGCGCTCATCGCATACGACATCGACTTTCCCGAGGAGGACGATGGACCGATTGCACCCGCCCGCATCCTCGCGGCGACGCAACGAATTGTATCGGCGCTCGAGCAGCTGTTGGCGACGTCACGGACAGGCGAGCTCGTAAGAGAGGGGGCGTTGGTCGTACTCGCGGGAGCACCGAACGTCGGCAAGTCGTCCTTGTTCAACGCGCTGGTTGGAGAGGCGCGCGCGATCGTGACCGACATTCCGGGGACGACACGCGACGCCATCGAAGCCGTCATCGACACACCGACGATTCCACTCCGACTCGTCGACACTGCGGGCTTCCGCGATGCGCTCGATCCGATTGAGCGACTCGGTGTCGAGATGAGCGAGTCGTATGTCGGGCGTGCTGCCGTTGTGTTGGTGTGCGGCGACAGCGACGAATCCATGCTCGGCATGCGTCAGACAGTGGACGGTTGGGACCATGTTACAGTCATCGCCGTCCGCACGAAGTCGGACATTGCGCCGCCGACGACGGCGCAACTGGCCAGATACCGCGACACGCTCGCGGCCAGCGCTGCAGTCGTGGTGAGCGCTGAGACAGGCCAGGGACTGTCCGCACTATTGTCGGCGATTGCCGACGTGGTGTCCGAAGAGGCGGGCGCCGAGCATGTCGATGCGCCGCTGTTGACGCAGGAGCGGCATCGCTATGCCGTTGCGCGGGCGCTCGATGAGGTGCGGGCGTTCCGCGATCGTTGGGCGAGCCGCGAGCTGCCGGCGCCAGTCGCGGCGGTACATCTCCGAGAAGCCGTTACGACGCTCGAAGACTTGATCGGAGCCGTGGATGTGGAAGACGTACTCGACGAGGTCTTTCGACGCTTCTGCGTCGGGAAATGACCGCGGCTCAGAACCTCTATGCTGTCATCGCGGCGGAGTGACCGAGCGATGAGATCTCCGCGGCGCTCGCGCGCAACGCCCACGCAAGGCCTTCGGCGTTGATCGCCGGTTCGCACATTCGCGCGCCGAGGTAGTAGCCGGCGCGCTCCGGAAGCACGTAGCGGTCGACCGTTCGAGCTTCATCGCTGACGCCGCCCGAGAGATAACGCAGCCGAAGCCCGAGACCCGTGTGATCCAAGTCACCTACGACGGCGCGCGACATGACCGATTCGAGCTGCCGGACATCGGCGAACTGGCGCCGCTCATAGCCGAAGTACTCCCACGCCGCGTGGCCAGGACTGATGGCGCGTGACACATGGATCGCGCGGCCTTCGTTGATCAATAACTCGCGCAGTGTCGCCGCGCGGCCGGTGTCCCAGTACGAGTAGTAGCCGCCGGCGTTTGCGACGATGGTGCGCAGATCGCTTCGGCTCGTGGGCGACGTATACCGCACGACATGCGCGATCTCGTGCGCGAGCCAGAGCGGAATCAGTTCGGGATCGAGACCGAGGCCATCAGTCTGTGTGTTGGTTGTTCCCGTAAAATGTTCGAGGCATACGAACGCGATGCCTCGACCATTTACGACGAGCTCACCGGCGTTAGCCGCGCCGACACCAACCATGAGCACGACGTCGACGTCGCAGTCCATCGCCAGCATGTCCCTGCACGCCTGCTCGGTCGTGCGTGCGAGTGACATGACGTCCGTGCGATCGAGCATCGCCGTGAGGTCGCCGCGCGTGGCACTGACCGTCGCTCGAGCGATGTCCACGAAGTGGGGACTGTCGGGATCGATGACGTAGTTGTTCCAATACGGCTCGAGGATCTGGCGATGGTTGTCGAAGTAACGCTGATAAGCGGCGAGGCGATCGGTGCTATCCAGAATCGAAAAAAAATCGGGCAGCAGATTGATCAGCATTCGACCGGACGCGGGGAGGGCGACGCGATTCGTACTTCGGACGCGGAATGATAGTGGCGTCACGAAATGTGAACAAGAGTAAACAATGTCAAACAGCGACGAATCGAGCAATTGCGCGAACGTGTGATGCGCAATACGCGCGAATCACCGCGAACAACACGGCGCGACGATGTAATCGGCGCGGTAAACACGAACAAAGTGCCATAACAGTCTGCGCATGGCACAGTTTTTCCCTTACCTGCCAGTGAAGGCGAAGACGAAAGGCGGGAGAGGCACCGATGACCACGCTACAGCAGATCGAACTGCAATGCCCCATTTGCGAGACGCGATTCCGCTCACAATCGGTGGTGTCGACGAACTCGTTTGGTGGCAAGCGAACTGATTTTCACGAACGTGCCGCGGGCACGCAGCCGCTGCCGTATCTCATCCACACGTGCAATCGCTGTGGATTCTCGGGCGCTGACCGGGACTTCACCGACGAGGCCGACGTTTCACCGGTGCTCAAGGAGCGAGTCTGGAACGAGCTCGCGCCGGCGATTACGTGTGGAACGCTGAGCGGGTCCGAAAAATACGAAGCCGCGGCCAAGGTGGCCGAATGGCAAGGCATGGAAGCACGGCATGTCGCTGACCTGCTGCTGCGCGCGGCGTGGTGTTGCGTCGACGAAGGAGATATCGAGGCGGAGCGGTTCTTCCGTCGGAAGGCGGCCTGGAAATTCGAAGAGGCGTTGGAGAGCTTCGATGGGGTGGCGCGCGAAGAGCGAGCGGTGCTGACCTATTTGGTCGGCGAGCTGTGGAGGCGAGTTGGGGAAACGAAGCTTTCGGTTGCCTGGCTAAACCGGGTGGCCGCGGAGATCGCCGATCCGCAAACGCAGCAGTGGGTCATCGATGCCGCGCGACAGCAGCGAGATTGTCCGCGGGAATGGTTTGGTTAGTTGGTTAGACGGAACCAGGTCGGGCGTCTGACCTCTTCCCCGCTCTCACGGTCATCTCGTTCCAAACAAACGATCGCCGGCGTCGCCGAGGCCCGGTAAGATGTAGCCTTGGTCGTTGAGCTCTCGGTCGAGCGCGGCGCAGTAGACGAGCACGTCCGGGTGCGCCGCTGCGAGGCGCTTGATGCCTTCCGGCGCGGCCACGAGACACATGAATCGAATTCGCGTCGCACCGGCGCGCTTGAGCGATGCCACCGCCGCGGCCGCGCTGCCTCCGGTCGCTAGCATTGGGTCGAGCAAAAAGAAATCGCGCTCCGAGGCGTCGCCGGGAACTTTGAAATAGTAGTCCACCGGCTCGAGCGTGTCGTGATCCCGATAGAGCCCAACGTGCCCGACGCGCGCCCCCGGCACCAAACGATATATCCCTTCGACCATTCCGAGGCCTGCGCGAAGGATCGGCACCAACGTGAGCTTCTTTCCGCTCACCCGCCGGCCAACAGTTCGCTCGAGCGGCGTTTCGACGACCGCCTCTTCGACCGCCAAGTCGCTCGTTGCCTCGTAGGCCATGAGCATCGCGATCTCGTCGACAAGCTCCTTGAAGATCTTCGTCGGCGTTTCTCGATCTCGCAGGATGGCGAGCTTGTGCTGGACGAGCGGATGCGAGATGACGCGAAGCGTCGGAAAGACGGGGGTAGTGTCCATGGCGCGCAAGCTACTAATTTCGCGCCCATGAAAGAATACCGGGTATGCGGGTCCTAGACGCCGCTCATGCTTCCGCGGCGTCGGACCAATTGGTGGCGGCTCGGTTGGATACTGGGCTTTCTAATGTTCGGCGCGTGGGCGGTGTCGTTCGGCGCGGTGTGGTTTTGGAGCAAGCGCGACGAAGCTCGGCCGGCTTCGGCGATCGTCGTGCTCGGCGCGGCGCAATATGACGGAAGGCCGTCGCCCGTGCTGCGAGCGCGGTTGGATCACGCGCTCGACCTTTTTCATCGCGGCTACGCCGACCGGATCATCTTCACGGGCGGCGTCGGTGACCGCGATACCACGAGCGAGGCCGCCGTCGGACAGCGGTACGCTCTCGAGCACGGGGTTCCGGCGCGAGCGATCCTGATGGAGACGACCGGCCGGTCAACATCGGAATCGTTGCAGCAGGTCGCGGCACTCATGGACGCCGCACCGACACGCGAGGTCATCCTCGTGAGCGATCCGTTCCACATGTTGCGATTGTCCATTCTGGCTCGGCGCTATGGTCTGATACCGTTCACGTCGCCGACGCGGACCAGCCCGATCGCGCTCAATCGGCGCGAGTCGTTGAAGTACATCTTGAACGAGTCGATCAAAGCCCCGATCGCATTCCTGCTCGAGCGCCGAGAGTAGTCGGCGGCGTTGCCTGCGAGCGAACGGCGCGCACCAGCCACGACCAATACGTCCGCCCTCCGACCTGGGCCACGTCATTGTGACCAGCGCCCGAGACAATGAGCAGCTCGCCGCGCTGTGAAGCGGCGGCGAACACTTCGCGGCCCATCCTCACCGGCACCACCAAGTCACGATCGCCGTGCACAACCCAGGTCGGCGCGTCGATTTCGTGGACTCGAGCGACTGTATCGAAGTGCACGCGCGAGATGATTCGAAAAAACGCACGCAGTCCCGGAAGGACCATTCGAGCGGCCATCGCCTTCGCGGACGAGAACGGAGCCTGAAGGACGAGCGCGCGCGGTTGGAAGGTCGTCGCAAGCTCTGCGGCGACCGCCGTTCCAAGCGAGTGGCCAAACAACACAATATTTGCCGGCGAGGCATTCAGCGAGTCGACCGCGAAGTCGAGCGCGGCACGCGCATCGTGCGCTGATGAAATGTATGACGGCGAGCCGGGCAGCCCATCGTAACCGCGATACTCGGCGAGCACGACGCAGGCACCGGTCTCATGGGCGAGCCTCGACGCCCAAGGCACAAGCCATCGAGAAACTTCGGCGTTCCCGTGAAACGCGAGAACGACGGTGCTTGTTGGCGTACATTCGCCGACCACGAACGCGAACAACTCGGCCCCATCGGCGGCGCGGTAGCGTACCTGTCGCGCCGAAACCGGCGAGGTGTCGACCGTGGCGGGCGGCTGAAAAAGGATCCGCTCCTGGAAATGCCAGAGCATCAACAACGACCCGGCATATATCGTGATCAGGCCGATGGCCATGTAGGAAAGCACTTGAGTCACGCGGGGATGCAAAGGGCGGCGTCAGGGTTCCAGTAGTCGCAGAGGCAGTGCAATTTAGATCGATGCACATTCCGATCGTAACGTTTCGATTGCCGAACGGATTGTTTGTCACGCTGTCCGAAGACCACACCGCGCCAATCGTCGCGGTGAATCTCTGGTATCATGTCGGCTCGGCGAACGAACGACCTGGTCGAACGGGCTTCGCGCATCTGTTCGAGCACATGCTGTTCCAGGGATCGGCCGATGTCGAAGCCAACGAGCATTTCGAGCTCGTGCAGCGCGCTGGCGGAACGTTGAACGGCTCCACATGGCTCGAACGGACGAACTACTTCGAGACACTTCCGTCGAACCAGCTCGAGCTCGCGCTCTGGCTCGAGGCGAATCGGATGGGCAGGCTGCTCCCCGCTATGACGCAGCAGAAGCTCGACACGCAGCGCGACGTCGTGATGAACGAACGGCGCTGGTCAATGGACAACCAGCCGTACGGGACCTGGATGGAGAAGCTGCCGGCGCTGTGCTTTCCAGAGACGCATCCGTTCCATCATTCGCTCATTGGCTCGATGGAAGATCTGGCCGCCGCGAGCCTCGACGACATCGCGCAATTCTTTGCGACCTACTACACGCCAGACAACGCCGCTCTCACGATTGCGGGCGACTTCGAGCCCCGCGAGGCGCGGCAAATGATCGAGAAGCACTTCGCCGACATCCCGCGCGGCAACGGAAAACCTCCGCTCCCGGACATGAGTCTTCCGGCGGTATTCGGTCAGTGGAAGCGAGAGGTGGTTCCAGACGACGTCATGCTGCCGCGCCTGTTTCTCGCGTTTCGTTCGCCGGTGTTCGGCAGCGACGAGTACTACGCGGCCAGCGTATGCGGCGCCGCGCTCGGATTACGCAACGGGAGCCGCCTTCGGCGGCGGCTCGTCCGCGAACGGCAAATCGCCGCCGACGCGTCGGCATTCACCTACGATCTTGCAAAGGGTGCCGACTTGCTCGTGGTCGACGTCATGGCGCGTCCGGGCATCGGCGTGGAGCAACTCGAGCAGGAAGTGGCCTACGAAATCGATCAGGTTGTGCGCGATGGTTTCAACGCGACCGAGGTCGAACGGGCGATCGCGCTCATCCAGACGATGTTCGTTTCGTCCATGCAGGAAGCCGGCGAGCGCGCCGACAAACTGTCGCTGTTTGCGACGTACTTTGGCAGTCCGGAGCGGCTCAATGAAGAAGTCGACCGGTATGCCTCAGTCTCAGCTGATCGCGTGAACGCGCTTGTCCAAGAGCGGCTCGGCGAGAACAACCGAGCGAGTCTCGTCTATGTACCGAGAGACGACGCACCCGGCGAGCTGGTCGGCGCTGGCGCAGCGGCGGCGACCCAATGACTGCTCCAGCAATTCCTCCGGCAATTCCCAAAGCCGAGCGACCAGCACCGAGCGCGCCACGGGAATACCAGTTTCCGCGCTTCGAACGACGACGGCTCGAGAATGGCGTGCAGTTGGTCGTGGCGCCGGTCGCGAAACTTCCATTGGTCACGGTCGCGGTGCTGTTCGATGCGGGCGCTGTATGTGATGCGGCTGGCCGCGAAGGCACGGCGCAACTCGTGGCGAAGTTGCTGCTCGAAGGCACCGCGTCGAGTGATGGTGCTGAGTTGACAGAGCGCTTCGAGCGGCTCGGTGCATCGGTCGACGCGCAAGCCGACTGGGATGCCGCGGCCGTGACGCTCACAGCGCTCTCAGAGCATTTGCCCGCCGCGTTCGACCTGCTCGGCGAGGTGATTCGCACGCCGGCGTTCCGCGTGCGCGAAGTTGAACGGCTGAAGGCCGAGCGCTTGGCTGAGTTGCTGCAGCTGCGCACTGAGCCAAGGGGTTTGGCCGATGAGCTCTTCGCACGTTTCTTATATGCGTCCGCGTCGCGCTACTCGCGCCCCGAGGGCGGCGACGAGCAAAGCATCGAAGCGCTGGATCGCGATCAGCTCGTCTCATTCTACGAGTCTCGGTATCAGCCGAGTGGTACGACGGTGATCGTCGCCGGCGACATCAGTGCGGATCGCGCTGAAGAGTTGACTCGCCATGCGCTCGGAGAGTGGGTCGGCGGGGCCGCGAGACGAATCACTGCCGACGACAAGCCCGCCCGCAGCGCACGCGGCGTGCACATCATCGCCAAGCCGGACGCGCCGCAGTCCGAGCTTCGGATTGGACACGTCGGCATACCGCGCAATCATCCGGATTTTTTTCCGGTCAACGTGATGAACGCGGTGCTGGGCGGCCTGTTCAATTCGCGAATCAACATGAATTTGCGTGAAGCACACGGATACACCTACGGCGCATTCTCCGGATTCGAGTGGCGGCGACAGGCAGGACCCTTCGTCGTGTCGACCGCCGTGAGATCCGATATCACGGATGCCGCGGCCGGTGAAGTGTTGAAGGAAATCGATCGCATCCGCAGCGAGGCGATCTCACTAGACGAGCTGTCGCTCGCGACCAGTTATCTCGACGGCGTCTTCCCAATTCGGTTCGAGACGACCGCTTCGATTGCGGCTGCGCTCTCTGTGCTCGTACTGCACGGGCTCCCGGAGGACTACTACGACCGCTATCGATCGCGCGTTCGCGCAATCACAAGAGAGCAGATTCTCGAGGCCGCCCAGCGGCATCTGCATCCAGAGATGTTACAGATGGTGGTCGTTGGCGACCCGAGCGTCATCCGCGACCCACTCGCAGCGATGAATTTCGGGACGGTAATCCTCTACGACACGCTCGGTCAGCCGAGTCCATGACGGACGGCGAGGCGCACGAGTCAGCGAAGAAGATCCGGCCGGGCAAGATCAGCAGTCGTCGAATCCACACAGGCAAGATCATCTCGCTCGACAGCGACACCGTTCGATTTCCGGACGGGTCTGTCGGTGAGTTGGACATGATCCGTCATCCTGGTGCGAGCGCGATCGTGCCCTTTTTGACCGACGCGACCGGCGAAGATCCGCAGCTGCTGTTGATTCGACAGTATCGTTATGCAGCCGACCAATATCTGTATGAGATCCCCGCCGGTCGGCTGGATCCGGGCGAGCAGCCGCGGGACTGCGCGCGGCGCGAGCTGCGCGAGGAAACGGGCTGTACCGCTCGCCAGATCGATTTCATGTTCACGATGTACACGACGCCTGGCTTTACCGACGAACGGATCCATCTTTTCATGGCAACCGGCCTCGCCCGCGGAGAAACCGCGCGAGAAGCTGACGAATTCATGACCATGGAAACGGTGACGCTTTCCCATGCGCTGCGGTTGATCCAAGAGGGCGAGATCAAGGACGCCAAAACCGCGTTGGCGATTCTATTCGCCGCTGGTTTTCGGTCTGGGCTTTAGTGGAGGACGATAAGGCACCAGGCAACAGATGCGCAGAGCGATGTGTCAAAAGTGGGACACAGATGCGCCATCTTCTCACCTGATCGTCGCGATTTGAGGACAGCACCCGAGCTGTCCGGACTCGATCGATTGCACCTAAGAGATTTAGCACCAATGCCTTAACGCCGAGTTACGGTTGGCGTCTAATGGGCATGCGGTCTGCCTTTTCCAATGGTGCAAGTCGAAAGTTCCGAAGGGTCAAGATCGAATCTGTTCTGTCTGTCGGGTCGTACCCTTCCAGCAGTGCCAAGGGGGCACGGACTATCATGGCTGAGGTCGCAATCAAACGGGCGCAGTTGCCGGGTGCGGCAATACGCGAACGGCTCCGAAGCGAGGACGACGCAGCGGTCGTTACGGCGTTCCTTGGCGGCGAGGAGCGCGCGTTCCAAGAGCTCGTCGAACGATATCAAACGCGGCTGTTGAACTTCATCTACCGCACGATCGGTGATCGCGAAAAGGCGGAAGACCTCGTTCAGGAAGTTTTCATTCGAGTCTATCGTCATATCCACCGGTTCGATCGAACGAAGAAGTTCTCGACCTGGGTGTACACGATCGCGTCCAATCTTGCCAAGAACGAGCTGCGGAATCGCTCGCGAAACCCGCTCGTGCTCTTCCAGACGATCAAGGGCAACTGGGATGATGAAGACCGACCCCTGCAGTTCGAGGACACGACAGCACGCCCAGACGACATGTATCGCAAGCGGCATTTGCGCGAGCTCGTCGAGGAAACCGTGGCCAAGCTGCCTGAGCATCATCGTCAGGTGTTCGTCCTCCGCGAGCTCGAGGGCAAGTCGTACGAAGAGATCGCCGACATCACCGACTGCAACTTGGGCACGGTGAAGTCGCGGTTGAACCGAGCCCGTAACGCGTTCGCGTCGATCATCGAGCCCAAGATCGACTAGCGCCAAGGCGCGGCTCAAGGCAGCTCTATCGAGACTGGCACTGGCGGGCTCCGGCGCGGATATTGGTTCGCCCGGAGCCCGCATTGTGTTGCCCGCCGCTCGTGGGCGCTGTCAAAGTTGTGGGCCGCAGCGTTAGGAACACGTCGCGGAACGCAGGGTACCGACAGTCGAACGCAGTCGTCCAGTATCCAGAGTCGCCTGATGGATTGTCGCGAGTTTCGAAACAAACACGTTGGCTTCGTCGATGATCTGCTGCCTGCCGTGGAAATGGAGGCAATGCAGCGGCATCTGACGGTTTGTTCGCGATGTTCCAGACAAGACACGGCGATCCGCCGCAGCTTGATGATCGTGCGAAGTCTTCCGCGGATCGAGCCGTCGCCGGACTTCGTCGAGCGGCTCAATGCCCGCCTCGAGGAGTTGGGTCCAGTATCACGTGTCGATCTCGTTGCGCCTCGTCCGTACTTGCCGTCCGTCGGCGCCTTCGCAGCGCTCGCCGCCGGAATTGCGGCAGTTGCGTACATGTCGATCGAGACGACGCGGTATTTCTCGGCGCCGCAAGATCTCTATCTCGCGCCCGCCGTAGCCAGTGCGCTCGAGCCCGCGCCGCCAATCGCGAATGCCGCCTTCGTCGCCTCGGTGCCGACGGGAATGCCGGTGTGGCCGGCGGTCCTCATGGTCGGTCAAGCGCCAATGCATTTTGCGAACATGGAGTTTCGCGAAGCCAGCACTACACGGTAGCAGCGGCGCGACAAAACTCCGAGCCCTTAGTCCTGAAGCAGAGATCGGCGACGAGCCGATTTTTTTGTTCTGGTCCGGCGCGGCAGTTCGTATATTGGACGCCATGTCACCCGTCGCCGACGCCAAGGTTCTGCGTGCAGCAGTGAAGGAGCGCGTCTTCGCGCCGGCCTACTATTTCCATGGTCCGAACGACTACCTCAAGGATGAGGAAGTCCGGCGCATGGTAGACGCGGCTGCTGATCCATCGACGCGCGACTTCAATGTGGAATTCGTTCGCGGTAGCGACGTGGATGCCGAAACTCTCGGCTCAACGATCAGCACGCCGCCGATGATGGCCGAGCGCCGCGTCGTCGTCGTGCGTGAGGTGAGCGCGCTCAAAAAGGATGCGCGCGCGATGCTCGACACGTATCTCAAGCGACCGGCTCCAGATCTATTACTCATGCTCGTTGCACCCGCAGGCGCCAAGACGGACCAGCGATTCGTGAGCGCGACGACGGCGGTCGAATTCGATACGTTGAGCGGCGCGCGCATCCCAAAATGGATCACGTACTACGTCGAGCACGATCTCAAGTCGTCGATTACGGAAGGCGCTGTCATGCTGCTGCAAGAAGCTGCAGGCACAGATCTCTCCCAGCTTCAGATCGAGCTCGATAAGCTCGTGAGCTACACCGGTGGCGATACGATCAACGAGGCCGCCGTATCGGCAGTCGTCGGCGTTCGACCAGGCGAGACGATGGGTGACTTTCTCGACGCGGTCGCGCGACGCGATCCGACCGAGGCGTTGCGGATGCTTCCAATCGTGCTCGAGCAACCGAAGTCGAGTGCCGTGACGACGGTCATGGCGTTGACGGCGCAAACGCTCGTCATCGGTTGGGCGCAGGCTGCGCGCGAGCGCGGTAGCAACGCGGCGCGACTCAGCGGCGAGCTTTTCAGTTTGCTCAAGGAGTCGGGCTCTGTATACACCGGCCGCTCGTGGGGCGAGTTCGTCTCGACCTGCGCGCGGGCATCGGACTCGTGGTCGAGTCGCGCGATCGATGATGCGCTCGAAGCGCTGCTCGACGCGGATACAGCTCTCAAGGCCACACGTCTCTCCTCCGACGAACAACTCTTGTCCAATCTCGTACTCAGGCTCTCTGGAGCGACGGGCCGTCGTCGCGCCGCTTGATTCAACTTTCCATGCTGCAGAAGACACTTCGGGCGTTCATCATCGTCGCGCTGACGGGTGGCGCCGTCGCGCACGCGCAGTCGAAAGCGGACTCTGTGTTCGCGCGGGCGCGGCAACTCGTTGCGAGCGGGAACGGCGCGGCCGGTCGCGTCCTCGTCGACTCGGTCATCGCTGCGACGACGCCGGACACACCGGAGTATGGCGACGCGCTGTACTGGCGCGCATCGCTCGCGACCACGAGCGCCGATGCAGAGCGGGATTACCGTCGCATCGTCGTCGAGTATCCGCTGTCAACGCACAGCGGCGACGCGCTCTTGCAGCTCGCGCAGCTGGAGGCGGCCCGCGGTGATCGCGGTCCGGCGGCTGCACACCTCGATCGGTTTCTGCTCGAGAATCCGCAGCACCCCGAACGCGCGCGCGCTGGGCTACTGCTCGTCCGGTTGCTGTTCGAGCAGAACGAAATCCCACACGGGTGCAGCGTTTTGCGGCGCACGCTCAACGATGTTCCGGACTCGGCCGTCGAAACGCGCAATCAACTGCAGTACTATTCGCCACGCTGCGCAGCAGCCGACGCAAATCCAGCTTCGCAACTGCCGCTGCCAGCCGCGGGCGACACTTCGCGGGCGCGGCGCGAAGCAACCACCGCGCCAAGCAAGGCGTCGGCACGCTACACCTTGCAGGTCGCTGCGTTCTCCAAACGCAGCGACGCCGACGCGCTCGTGAAGCGATTGAAGGCGCGGGATATCGACGCACGAGTCGTTGGTAAATCGAAACCGTTCCGGGTCCGCATCGGGCGATATGAAACGCGCGCCGATGCCGCGGCCGCCGCCAAACAGCTCAAGGCCAGAAAGATCGCCGCGACGGTTACCGATATCGGGTCTGACGATAAGTGACGGCGCCGTCGCAGACCCCGTTGATGCAGCAGTACCGTGAGATCAAGGGTCGCCACCAAAATGCGATCTTGTTTTTCCGGATGGGTGAGTTCTACGAGATGTTTTACGACGATGCGGAAACGGCTTCGCGGGTGCTCGGTCTGACCTTGACGGCGCGCAACAACGGCGGCGCCGCCGATGTCCCACTTGCCGGCATCCCAGTAAAGGCGGCAGCCGACTACGTACGTCGCTTGGTACAGCACGGGTTTCGCGTTGCGATCTGTGAGCAGGTGGAAGATCCGAAGGTCGCAAAGGGAGTGGTCCGACGTGAAGTCATCGAGACGATCACCCCGGGCGTCGCGTTTTCCGATGACCTGCTCGACGGTTCGCGCAACAATTTCATCTGCGCGATCTGCGGTGCGCGCGAGCCCGGTCGCGATGACACCGTCGGCGTCGCGGCCGCGGATGTGTCCACCGGCGAGCTCCGACTCGTCGTCACGACTCTCAGCGGCCTCGATCCGTTGCTCGCAAGGCTGGCACCGCGCGAAATTCTCCTGGCCGCGGCTTCGCGCGTCACGCTTCCGGCGTCGAGGAGTGAAGCGCTCATTACCGAACGCGAATCATGGGAGTTTGACGAGCCGCTCGCGCGCGACGATCTGACGCGCCAGTTCGCCGTGCTGACGCTCGACGGACTCGGTATCGGCCCCGAGGATGGGCCGATCGTCGGCGCGGCTGGCGCGCTGCTTCGCTATTTGCGCGAGCTACAGCCGAGCGGCCTTCCGCAGCTCGCGCGTCCGACCATCGAGCGACCCGGCGGGGTCATGGCGCTCGATGAGATGACGCGCCGCAACTTGGAGCTGGTCGAATCGCTGCGCGGCGGGAGCATCGAAGGAACGCTGCTGTCCGTGCTCGACCGCAGCGGTACGCCGATGGGTGCACGACTGCTACGTCAATGGATCCTCGCTCCGTTGACCGATCGCGCCGAAATTGACGCCCGCCTGGACGCCGTCACGACGCTGACCGCCGACGCCGTCTCGCGCGAGGCGATGCGCAATGCGATCGATGACGTGCGCGACATCGAGCGTCTCGCGGCAAAGGCTGCATCCGGCCGGAGCACGCCGCGCGAGCTTCGAGCGCTCGGCGATTCATTGGCGGCACTTCCGGCAGTGGCTGACGCGTTGCATCGCATTGCGAAGACAGGCCG
>Ga0207695_10001136_pt1 | contig 46129 bp, 38 predicted proteins | sample KBSC54metaG_FD_184354 | JGI IMG/M metagenome (GOLD analysis project Ga0207695, IMG submission 184354) | Corn rhizosphere microbial communities from Kellogg Biological Station, Michigan, USA - KBS C5-4 metaG (SPAdes) (version 2) | ecosystem: Host-associated > Plants > Roots > Rhizosphere > Soil...
CCGTCCGGAACAGCGCGTGCCGATGTCGCGCCTGCGTGCGCGTATCGCCGAGCGCCTGCTCGAGTCGCAGCAGACCAACGCGATCCTGACGACGTTCAACGAAGTGAACATGGCTCCGGTCATGGAACTGCGTAACAAGTACAAGGACAAGTTCGAGAAGGAACATGGCGTGAAGCTCGGCTTCATGTCGTTCTTCGTGAAGGCAGCCGTGCACGCGCTGAAGAAGTTCCCGCTGGTGAACGCGTCGATCGACGGTAACGACATCGTCTATCACGGCTACTTCGACATCGGTATCGCGGTCGGTTCGCCGCGCGGCCTGGTCGTGCCGATCCTGCGCAATGCGGATCAACTGAGCCTCGCCGAGATCGAGAAGAAGATTGCCGAATTCGGTCAGAAGGCGAAGGACGGCAAGCTGTCGATCGAGGAAATGACGGGCGGTACGTTCTCGATCTCGAACGGCGGTGTGTTCGGCTCGATGCTGTCGACCCCGATCATCAACCCGCCGCAGTCGGCCATCCTCGGCGTGCATGCGACGAAGGAGCGCCCGGTTGTCGAAAACGGCCAGATCGTGATCCGTCCGATCAACTACCTGGCGCTGTCGTATGACCACCGGATCATCGACGGCCGCGAAGCCGTGCTGTCGCTCGTCGCGATGAAGGATGCGCTGGAAGATCCGGCACGCCTGCTGCTCGATCTGTAAGCCGAGTCTCACTGCATTGACCCGCTCCGCACGCTCGCGCCACCGCGCGAGCGTGCGGACGTACAAGTAGAAAGGATTGTCATGTCCAAGGAATTTGACGTCGTCGTGATCGGCGCCGGCCCCGGTGGCTACATCGCCGCGATTCGCGCCGCGCAGCTCGGCAAGACCGTTGCCTGTATCGAGAAGTGGAAGAACCCGGCCGGCGCGCTGAAGCTCGGCGGCACCTGCCTGAACGTCGGCTGCATTCCGTCGAAGGCGCTGCTCGCGTCGTCGGAAGAGTTCGAGAACACGTCGCATCACCTGGCCGACCACGGCATCACGGTCGACGGCGTGAAGATCGACGTCGCGAAGATGCTCGGCCGCAAGGATGCGATCGTCGAGAAGATGACGAGCGGGATCGAGTTCCTGTTCAAGAAGAACAAGATCACCTGGCTGAAGGGCCATGGCAAGTTCACCGGCAAGACCGACGCCGGCGTGCAGATCGAAGTGAGCGGCGAAGGTGACACCGAAGTCGTCACCGCGAAGAACGTGATCATCGCGACGGGCTCGAAGGCGCGTCACCTGCCGAACGTCCCGGTCGACAACAAGATCGTGTCGGACAACGAAGGTGCGCTGACGTTCGACTCGGTGCCGAAGAAGCTTGCGGTGATCGGCGCAGGCGTGATCGGCCTCGAGCTCGGCTCGGTGTGGCGTCGCCTGGGTGCCGAAGTGACGGTGCTCGAAGCGCTGCCGGCGTTCCTCGGCGCGGCCGACGAAGCGCTCGCGAAGGAAGCGGCCAAGCTGTTCAAGAAGCAAGGCCTCGACATCCATCTCGGCGTGAAGATCGGTGACGTGAAGACGACCGCGAACGGCGTGTCGATCGCTTACACGGACAAGGACGGCAACGCGCAGACGCTCGACGCCGACCGCCTGATCGTGTCGGTCGGCCGCGTGCCGAACACCGACAACCTCGGCCTCGAGGCAATCGGCCTGAAGGCGAACGAGCGCGGCTTCATCGACGTCGACGACCACTGCCGCACGGCGGTGCCGAACGTCTACGCGATCGGCGACGTGGTGCGCGGCCCGATGCTTGCGCACAAGGCGGAAGATGAAGGCGTGCTGGTCGCGGAAGTGATCGACGGCCAGAAGCCGCACATCGACTACAACTGCATTCCGTGGGTGATCTACACGTACCCGGAGATCGCGTGGGTCGGCCAGACGGAGCAGCAACTGAAGGCGGAAGGCCGCGAGATCAAGACGGGCAAGTTCCCGTTCTCGATCAACGGCCGCGCGCTCGGCATGAACGCGCCGGACGGTTTCGTGAAGATGATCGCGGACGCGAAGACCGACGAACTGCTCGGCGTGCACGTGATCGGCGCGAACGCGTCGGACCTGATCGCGGAAGCCGTGGTGGCGATGGAGTTCAAGGCGGCGTCGGAAGACATCGCCCGTATCTGCCATCCGCACCCGTCGATGTCGGAAGTGATGCGCGAAGCGGCGCTCGCCGTCGACAAGCGCTCGCTGAATAGCTGAGCGCGGTAAGCGCCAGCCGGCTCTCGGCCGGCGCAGCCGTCTCATGACGAAGGCGGGCGGGGTTTCCCGCTCGCCTTCGTTCTTTCCGGTTTGCCCGATGAACGTCACCGAATACTACACGCGCGAACTGACCACGCGCGGCTATCAGTCCGACCCCGCGCAGTGCGCCGCGGTCGATCGCCTGCAGCGCTGTTTCGACGAGTGGGTCGAATACAAGGCGCGCCGCTCGAACGCGTTCAAGAAGCTCATCATTCATCCGGACCTGCCGCGCGGCGTCTACATGTGGGGCGGTGTCGGTCGCGGCAAGAGCTTCCTGATGGACAGCTTCTACGCGGTCGTACCCGTGCAGCGCAAGACGCGCCTGCACTTCCACGAATTCATGCGCGAAGTGCACCGCGAGCTCGAGGAACTGAAAGGGCAGGCCGATCCGCTCGACGAACTTGCGCGGCGCATCGCGAAGCGCTACCGGCTGATCTGCTTCGACGAGTTCCACGTGTCGGACATTGCTGACGCGATGATCCTGTACCGTCTGCTCGATCGCCTGTTCAACAACGGCGTGCAGTTCGTGATGACGTCCAACTACGATCCCGACGACCTGTATCCGGACGGGCTGCATCGCGACCGCATGCTGCCGGCGATCGCGCTGATCAAGGAAAAGCTCGACGTGCTCAACGTCGACGCGGGTGTCGACTATCGCCAGCGCACGCTCGCGCAGGTGCAGATGTATCACACGCCGCTTGGCGCCGACGCCGATCGCGAACTGCGCCATGCGTTCGCGAAGCTCGCCGCGGTACCCGACGAAAGCCCGATCCTGCATATCGAGAAGCGCGAGCTGAAGGCGCTGCGCAAGGCGGACGGCGTCGTATGGTTCGACTTCGCGACGCTGTGCGGCGGCCCGCGATCGCAGAACGACTATCTCGAACTCGCGAGCCGCTTCCACGCGATCGTGCTGTCCGAGGTGCCGCAGATGTCGCCGCGGATGGCGTCCGAGGCGCGCCGCTTTACCTGGCTGATCGACGTGCTGTACGACCACAAGGTCAAGCTGCTGATGTCCGCGGCGGTGCCGGCGGAGCAGTTGTACGTCGAGGGCCCGATGGCGAACGAATTCGCGCGCACGGTCTCGCGTATCGTCGAGATGCAGTCGAAGGAGTATCTTGAAACGCCGCGCCGTATCGTCGATACTTCGCTGACCTGATTGCGATTCTCGGTAATTGGCGCGATTCAAACGTCAATTCCGGTCAAATCCGCGTAATCTCGGGGTATTTTCGGATTTGTCTTATATTCATTGTTGAGGTGAGCCGATATCGTTGTGTCATGGTTACCAAGGCTGGAGATGTCCATGACACCGTATCGCGATCTGACCGACCACGAGTGGCGCTGCGTCGCGCCGCTTCTGCCCGAAATGCAGCCGCGCACCGAGTTGCGCGGCCGACCGTTAGCCAATACGCGTGCCGTGCTGAACGGCGTGCTCTGGGTGATCTACAGCGGCGCAACGTGGTCCGCCATGCCGCGCCGTTACCCTTCGTATCAGACATGCCATCGCCGCTTCAAGGTATGGCACGAGACGGGCACGTTGTTGAACGTGATGCGTGAGCTCTATGGCGATTCGGGCGTGAGTCTGTGCAACGAACTGTCCACACGGATGCGCAAGCATACGCAATCGAAGGCAGCGGAGGCGCGTAGCAGCATCGCGCCCGCATGTCGTGCGCCGGGCGGCTATGCATCGGACACGTTGAAGCACGCGGCGTGATGTCCGCCGTTTGCTTCTGCGTCTGCACCAAAAGAAAATCGGCCTGACGACTTTGTCGCAGGCCGATTTTTTTATCGAGCTGCGCGTTTCAGCGCGTGCTGCGTTATTGCTGGCGTACCCAGGTCTGCGAACGGCCGAGCAGCGACACGCCGATATAACCGCGCACGACGAGCTTCTGGCCGCCATCTTCAAGCGTCATCTTGCACTTGTAGACCTTGCCGTTTTCCGGGTCGAGAATGTTGCCGCCGTCCCAGTGGTCGCCTTCCTTCTTCATCGCCTTGATGATCGTCATGCCCTTGATGAGCTGATCCTTGCGCTCGTCCGTGCAGGCGGTGCAGCGGCGATCGGGCGTATCGTTCGCGCCGAGGCCCTTGACGACCTTGCCCGACAGCGAACCGTCGCCGTCCTCGGCGATTTGCACGAGTGCCTTCGGCTGATGGGTGTTGTCGTCGATGGTCTGCCACATGCCGACGGGGTTGTCGGCTTGAGCGAACGTGGGTGCTGCGCAGGCGAGCAGTGCGCCGGCGACGGCGATTGCACGCAACGGACGGGTCAGTTGAATCATTGTCATCCTCCTTGTTTTGCATGTCGTGTTCGATTCGCCCGCACGACCGCCTGCATGGGGCGGGCATGTTGCGAGCTTCGCCAGAATACGTGAAACCGCGCGCCACGTTTGATAGAGGGGACTCTATTCGAAACAGCCCGCGTGACGCGGGCTGGTTGCTGACCGATCAGTTGAGCTGATACGAGAATGCGGCGTTGATGCGCGGGCTGCGCGACGCACTTTCGACCGGCGCGTCGCCAACCGGTTTCGCGACGTTCAGGTCGAGACTGTAGTAACGGCTGTCCGTGAACCGCACGCCGATGCCGACCGACGACATGCGGCTTGGCGACGGCGTGCCCGCGTGCAGGTACACGCGCGCCATGTCATACGCGATGTACGGCGTGACGGATTTCATATACGTCCAGCCCGGCGAGAAGCCGCGGTTGACCTCGAGCGACATCCCCCAGCCCGAGTCGCCCGACGTTTCGCCTGGCTGGTAGCCGAGCGCGTAGCGGGTCGATCCGAACGAGATCTGTTCGGACGTCGGCAGCGAGTCGGGGCTGTATTGCCCGGTCAGCGAAACCGACGTGCCGATCCGGAACGGCCATTCGTTCGTTTGCGTGAAGGTTGCGCCGGTGCGGACGAAGGTCAGCGAAATCGGGCTGTCCACCGAGGTCGTCGTCGTGCCGACGGTCACGTCCTGCGCTTTCGACGCGCCGAGGATGTTGAACCCCTTCGCGACGTTGACGCTCAGCTTCTGAACCTGTTTCGGCGAAACGCTCGTGTAGTCGAGCTGCATCTGCAGCACGCGGACCTGCGAGCGCGTGTCGATGGAGTTGCCGGTGATCTTGTTCTGGTAACGATCTTCGTTGTGCGATGCATAACCCGACACGGTGCCGAGCAGACTGCGCTGGTTGTTCAGCAGCAACGGATAGGATGCCGAAAGACCGAGTTTTTCGTTCTTGACGGTCCGCTCGACGGTCGACGGCAAACCCGGGTTGTCGGTCGGCTTGCCGCGATAGGTGCTTGCGTCGAGGCGTGTGATCAGGCCGCTGCTGCCGACGGGTACCGCGCCGCTGAACGCGAAGTAGGTCTGCTTGTCACGCCCCGGCGGCGCAAGCGCGGAGATACTCAGTTGCTCGCCGAACGACGTCAGGCCGTTTTCGGTCGCGGTGATGAGACCCTGGACGCCCGGGTGATTGAAGTCGATACCGGTGCTGACGTTGAACGGCTTGCGGTCGACCGCAAGTTCGAGTGTCGTGGCCCCGTCGGTGGTTTGCGGCGGCGGCACGTTCGCTTTCACCGTGAGGCCGGGCAGCAGGCCGAACGTATTCACGTAGCGCTCGAACGTCGCGCGGCGCAGCGGGCGATCTGCAGTGATATGCGCGGCGATCGCGCGAATCTTCGGTTCCATTGCGCCGGGCTTGCCGGTGACCTTGACGTCCGACACATAGCCTTCGACGACCGTGATTCGCACGACGCCGTTCTCGAACGTCTGCGCGGGAACGAACGCGAACGACAGCGCGTAGCCGCGATCCTGGTACAGCTTCGTCACGCCGTTGGCGGTTTCGATCAACTCGCCGATCGTGATGTCCTTGCCGACGAGGGGCGTGAAGCGATGCGAGATTTCCTCGAACGGTACCGACTTCACGCCTTCGACCTGGAACGTCGTCGGCGTCAGGTGTCGCGACAGCAGTTCCTGCAATTGCGGCGCCTGGGGCGCGACCTGCACGGTGACGTTCGGGCCCGTCTTCGGTGCGTTGATCTGGGGCAGGGAGTCGAGCGGGTTACCTCCGACGCGCGTTTGTGCTTGTGCCGTGCCTGCTGCCGCGATGGCGAGCAGCATCATCCATCTGTCGAGTCTGGATTTCATTGTTCTTCCTCGTAGGCCTTGCTTTTCATCTTCTTTCTAATGCTGTCGCGCGACACCAGGGTGTCGCGCGACGCGTGCCGCTATGCCGGGTGTATTTGTACGGCCGCGCCGTTCGCTCCGGCTGCGAAGGTGCGACCGTCGTCCTTATTTGCCAACGCTACCCAGCGTGCCCAGCAACCCCGTTACCGGTGCGAGCAGCCCCGTCGAACCGCCACCCGACGATGCCGTACCCGACACGCCGCCGACCAGCGACGTGACCGGTGCGAGCGGGCTCGAGCCCCCGGACCCTGCTGCGCCGCCGACTGCTCCGGTGACAGTATTCAGCAAACCGGTGACAGGCGCGAGAGGGTTTGCACTGCCTGCGCCGCCCGTTGCGCCGCCGAGCGTGCCCGTGACCGTCGATACGAGATTCGTGATCGGAGCGAGCGGGCCGCTGCTCGTGCCGCCCGTTGCGCCGCCGACTGCACCCGTGAGCGAGCCGAGCGGCGTCGAGCCCAGACCCGACAGCAGGCCGCCGAGCGGGTTCGTCGAACCGGAGCTCGACGACGTGCCGTTCTGGACGCCAGCTGTCGAGCCGCCGACGAGGCTCGTGATCAGACCGGGGATCGGTGCTGCACCGTTCGGGCCGTTCGGGTTGACGAGACCACCCGCGTTGGTGACGGTGTTGCCGACCGCGGTCACGAGTTGACCGACATCGCCGACGAGCGGTTGGTTCGACGTGCTACCGACCTGCTTGCCGGCCGAGCTGATCGCGCCGCCGATCTGGCCGAGCAGGCCCGAGACGGGTTGGCCGAGGCCGGTCGTCGTGCCGACCTGTTGCGTGACCTGGCCGGCGGTGATCACGAGCGGCGTGATCACCGAGCTGAGCGGCTGCGTGACCTGCTGCACGGCACCCGACGACAGCGTCGAACCGATCGTCGTGCCGGCGGCCGTCAGGCCGTTGGCGACCGTGTCGAGCACGGTGCCGACCGGGGTCGTGACGGGAGCGAGCGGCGCGAGCGGGCCCGTGCCGAGCGCCTTGACCGTCGAACTCAGGCCGGACACCGTGTTGCTCGTCGCGCCGACGACATTGCCCAGACCGGCAACCGTCGTGCCGACCGGATCCTTCGTCGAGCCGATCTGTCCCAGCCCGTTGCTCACCGCATCGGCGGCTGCGCCGACGATCGTGCCGGTGCTGGCGACCGTGCTGCCGACACCCTTCGTTACGCCGTCGCCGAGGCCCGGCAGGCTGATGTTGCCGACCGTGCTGCCGAGGTCGGTGGCCGTCTGGCCGACCGTGCTGACGACACCCTTGGTGCCGGTGGTGGTCGTGCCGCTGGTGCCGCTCGTGCCGGACGTACCGCTCGTGCCGCTGGACGAGCCGCCATTGTTGCTGGTCGGCGGCGAGCTGACGCCGCCGCCGCCGCAGGCGGCCAGCAGGCAGGCTGCGGCGAAAGCGGTGAGGGGCATGCGCCACTGGCGCAGGGTGGCCGTCGTGAGAGAACGTTGCTGGGACATGGTGAACTCCTCGCTGTCTTGTCGATGAATGGATATCGGTTTATTTGCCGTGCGTGCCGCCGAGCAGGCCGCCGATCAGCGACGTGACAGGCGCGAGCAGATTCGACGACGAGCCCGAACTCGTGACGGCGCCCGTGCCGCCGGTCAATGCCGGTGCACCGACCGTGCTGGTGACCGTGGACACCGCGTTCGTCACCGGTGCGAGCGGGCTGCTGCCGCCTGCGCCGCCCGTCGCGCCGCCAAGTGCGCCCGTGACTGCGCCGAGGAGACCCGTGACCGGCGCGAGCGGGCCGCCGCTCGTGCCGCCCGTTGCACCGCCGAGCGCGCCCGTGATCGTCGAAACGAGGCCCGTGACCGGCGCGAGCGGGCTGCCGCTGCCGCCCGTTGCACCGCCGAGTGCGCCGGTGACCGTGGAGACGAGGCCGGTGACCGGTGCAAGCGGGCCGCTGCCGCCACCCGTTGCGCCACCGAGAGCGCCGGTGACCGTGGAGACGAGACCGGTGACCGGGGCGAGTGGGCCGCTGCCGCCACCCGTTGCGCCGCCGAGTGCGCCGGTCACCGTCGAGACGAGGCCAGTGAGCGGTGCGAGCGGGTTGGTCACGCCACCGGTGCCGCCCGTGAGCAGGCCGCCGACAGCCTTCACGGTGTTGCCGGTCGACGAGACGGTGTTGCCGAGGCCTGTCGTGACAGGGTTGCCGCCCGTCGATGCGAGCAGTGCGCCGGCCTGGTTCAGGCCGTTGCCGACCGTGCCGAGCAGCGTGTTGACGGGCGCGCCGAGGCCGGTCGCCGTGCCGATCGTCTGGGTCGTCTGGCCGGCCATCGTCGTGATCGGCGTGATGGCCGAGCTGACCGTCTGCGTGACCTGCTGGATCGGGCCGGTCGACAGCGCGTTGGTGAGGGTGGTGCCGCCGTTCGACACGGCGCCGCCGAGTGTCGACACGAGGCCGCCGACGGCACCCGTGACCGGTGCGAGCGGCGACAACGGGCCGCTGCCGAGACTCGTAACCAGGTTGCCGGTCTGCGTGACTGCGCCGCCGAGCTGGTTGACCACGCCGCCCGTGCTGGCAACCGTGGTGCCGATCGGATCCTTCGTCGCGCCGAGCTGGCCGAGACCATTGCCGAGGCCGTTGCCGAGCGCGGTGACTGCGCCGCCGACGCTCTGCACGATGCCGCCCGCGGCTTGCGTGGTGGCCGGGTTGACGCCCGGCAGCGATTGGTTGGCGATGACGGAGCCGAGACCCGAGACGGTTCCGCCGACACCCGTGACGAGATTGCTGCCGCTTGCGAGGACACTCCCTACCGCGTTCGACGACACACCCGAGGTGCCGCTCGTACCGCTGGTCGTTCCGCTCGTCGAGCCGCTGGTACTGCCGCTCGTCGAACCGCTCGTGCTGCCGCTGGTCGATCCGCTGGTGCTGCCCGACGTGCTGCCGCTCGTTGAACCCGACGTGCCGCCGGAGGTGCCGCCACCCGACGTCGAGATCGAATCGCCGCCGCCCGAGCTCGAGCCGCCGCTGCCCAGACCCTGGCTGATGGAACCGGAGCCGCCGCACGCGGAGAGGGAAAGCATGGCTGCAACGGTGGCCGCGATCAGAGTCGTCCGGAACACGCCATGAGGGATAACCTTAATGTCCATGTTGTCCTCGCATTAAAAATGTGTTGTGAACTGCCGTTGTGTTGAGTGCCGCGAGGACTACTCTGCAACTGTCGTGCCATTTCGATGGCCGACGGTTCGACAACAGGTTTTAAACGAGGCAATTCCTTGTCGGGAAAGGAAGTTCTGGGAATTGAAAGATTGTTGAATCTGTTTAAGCGCAGATGAATGAGAACGGTTTCGGCCGTTTCGTAACGTAACGTCACAACATTGGCGTTACGCGTGCGACGTAACGTGGGGCCCACGCAGGCTTGGTGGACGAGGCAATTGTTTTACTGGTGGATTAGGTGTGTACATCTAACCTATCGTAAATCCTATGTGTAAGACCTACCGAAACGCCGTACAAATACGTCGTGCTCACGGTCATTTTTTCGATCCGAGTGGTTAAAAGAGGTTGGAACTTAAATGGGATCGGATATAGAATCCGGAGCAGATGTAAGCAAATGTACGGTTCGGTACACAACGTTCGAGGAGGATTGCTATCGCGAATGTTAATTTGCATCAAATCGTGAGACATGCCCCTCGGGGCGACCTATAAAGAAAGCGCACCCGGTTGTCGTCGCAAAAGATGTGGCGAACAGCGCGGGGCAATGGCCAGATATGCAGGGATGTATACGTATAAAAGGCCAAAGAACGTAAATACAGGCACGAGGAATAAAATGAAAGCAATCATCAAGCGTTTCCTTAAGGAAGAAAACGGGGTCACCGCGATCGAGTATGGACTGATTGCGGGGTTGATCGCCGTGGCGATCGTTGCCGGGGTTTCGTCGATCGGGGGCAGTCTTGGGAACATGTTCAACAATCTCGGGAACTGCATAACCTCGCCTACAACGGGCACCGGTACTAGCGCTACCACCAATACTGCCTGCACGGCGCCCTGGAAATAAGTCAATCTCATCACCGCTATAAGATTGCCCCGATGTGGTGGCAGGCGGATTGCTTTGCGCAATCCGTCTGTCGCAGCATGCTCGGCTGGTAGTGATGCGATGGCACATTTTATTTTTATCGGGACATTCCTGGCTTGGGCGATGCTTGTCGCGGCAAGCGATATTCGTTTTCGGAGAATTTCGAATTCGCTGACCTTGACTGGATTGGCGGTTGGGTTTTTGGGCGTGTTTCTCAACGAGAACCCATTCGGCATTTCCCCAGTCCAGGCAATGATTGGCATGCTGGTCGGGTTGATCGCTTTTCTCCCGCTCTTCCTGCTGCGCGTAATGGGCGCGGCAGACGTGAAAGTCTTCGCCGTACTCGGGGCATGGTGTGGTGTGGGTGCGCTGCTCTGGCTCTGGATTGTCGCTAGTCTTGCGGCCGGCGTTCATGTTCTTACCCTGATGCTGTTATCGCGCACGCCAATTCGGTCGTTGTGGCTGCATGGGGAGCCCACGCTAATGCTTGGCGGACGCCGGGCGACGCCCTATGCGGCGTGTCTCGTGGCGCCGGTGGCCGCATGGCTCGTCTACCTCGTTGCGACGGAGGGGGCACGATGAAACACCAAAGAAGGCCATGCCGATGGCGGCATCAGCGCGGTGCTACGGCCGTCGAATTCGCGATCGTGTTCCCGCTGTTCTTCATGATTTTCTATGCGATCGTCAGCTTCGGGATGATTTTCGTCATCCAGCAGAGCCTGACGTTCGCCGTCAGCGAAGGGGCGCGCGCCGGCTTGAATTATGCGTCTAGTCTCGGGTCCGACCAGAGCCCCTGTACTTCTGTGCCGAATCCGCTCATGCGCACGCAGAACGCATGCAATACCACGTTGAATGCACTGGGATGGTTGAACAGCAATTCGCAACTGTTATCGGTGACGGTAAAGACCAAAACGTGCACCGATGGCTCGTCGAGTTCGACGAACTGTCTGACGGTCACTGCAAGCTATTCGCCTCTACAGTGGCTGACGATGATGCCGCTTGCGGGGCAAATATTGAATGGGCCGTTGACGAGCTCAGCGGTTGTGCAAATCCCGCAGTCCATGTTGTGACATACGCATCATGAGTCGCGTGACGTAAGAATTTTCGGGCTTCTTTTCCCGGCATCCACATTTCAACATGACCAACAATTTGACGAAGATCATCGCCGGGCTGCTAATCGCGATCGCCGTACTGCTCGGAATCTACGCCTGGATGCTCGGACGCAGCATGCCACATCCCGCGCCCACATCGCAGGTTGTTGCCGTGAACCCGGTACCGGTCGTGGTCGCAACGCGCACGCTGCCGGTCGGTCAACCGATTGCTGCCGACGCATTGAAGGTTCAAGCGACCGCGCCCGCGCCGACAGGCGCGTTTACCGATCCGGCTGTAGTGGTCGGTCGAGTTCCTGCGAGGGACATCCCGGCATCGACCCCGGTCGTCTCGGACGCGCTGGTGTCAGGGCTCGCCGAGGATGTTCAGCCGGGTGAGCGCGCGATCGCGGTTCGCGTCGACGAGACCAACGCGGTCGGCAATCGGCTGCGGCCCGGCAATTTCGTCGACGTGTTCCTGAACCTCAAGCGCGAGGGCTCGCTGCTCGACGGCGAAGTGTCGCAGACGCAAGCGCGACTCCTGATGTCGAGGGTGCGTGTGCTGTCGTTCGGCGATGCGACACCGGATCGCGACAGCGGCAACAACACGAACGGCAATAACGGTCAGCCGAGCAATGTTCGTATCGCGGTGCTTGCAGTACCGACGGCGCAGGTCGATGCATTGACGCTCGGTGAGGCGAGCGGCCGGCTGACGCTCGCTTTGCGCAATCCGCGCGATGACGAGCTTGCGATGCAGACAGTTGCGGCGCGCACGGATAACAAGCTGTCGCCGTCGGCGCTTGCCGCGGCCGGCGTATCGCTGCAACAACTGTCCGGCACACCGAGAAGCGCCGTGGCCAACGTGAACGTGCCGCCGTTGCCGTCGCGCCTGCCACCGGTCGTGCGGCCGGTTGGGGGGAGCGGCGGCGGTAGCGTCGAGGTGGTCCGCGGCGGCCGGTCGGAAACGGTTGCGTATTGAACAACATCGATGGCCATCGATATCAGCGACGACACATAAAGACCGTGCGACGGTCTACTGAACAATGAAAAACACACTGATTGCATTCGCGATTGCTATCTGGACCATGACGTTCGCATCGCTTGCGAGCGCGAGCGGCACGATCGAACTCGCGGTCGGCGCACAGCGGCAGATTTCGGCTGGCCGCGCACTGCAGCGAGTCGCGGTCGGCGATCCGGCGATTGCCGACGTGCTGATCATGAAGGGTAGTCGTTCCGGTTCCTTGTTGTTGACCGCAAAAGCGCCGGGGGCGACGAACGTAATGTTGTGGGAGCGCGGTCATGACGAGCCGACGGTCTGGAACGTCGAGGTCGTCGATGCGGCTGCGCAAGCGGTCCTGGACGCTTCCACACCGCGCGCGAACGCGTATGGCGGAACGGCCGTGTTACGGGGAACATCGGCATCGCTCGACGCGCATGAACGTGCAGTCGCAGTCGGCAGGAACATGGCGGGGAAAGGCACGGTGATCGATCGCTCGACGATCGCCGGCAAGAATGTCGTGCAGGTCGATGTGCGCGTCGTCGAATTCAGCCGCTCGGTGCTCAAGCAGGTCGGTTTCAACTTCTTCAAGCAAAGCAACGGGTTCTCGTTCGGCTCGTTCTCGCCGGGCGGTGTGCAGTCATACAACGGCGGAGCAGGCCCCGGTACCGCCGGCTACATCCCGACGCTCGGTGCGCCCGTGGCGTCGGCCTTCAACCTGGTCGTGAACGCAGCCGGGCGCGGCATCTTCGCCGACCTGTCGCTGCTGGAGGCGAACAATCTTGCGCGCGTGCTCGCGGAGCCGACGCTTGTCGCGCTGTCCGGGCAGAGTGCGAGCTTCCTGGCGGGCGGCGAGATTCCAGTGCCGTCGCCGCAAGGGCTCGGCTCGACCGCGATCCAGTGGAAGCAATACGGTGTCGGACTCTCGCTGACACCGACGGTGCTGAGCCCGCAGCGGATCGCGCTGAAGGTCGCGCCCGAGTCGAGCCAGCTCGATTTCGTGAACAGCGTGACGATCAGCGGCGTCGCAGTTCCGGGTATCACGACCCGCCGCGCGGATACGACCGTCGAACTCGGCGACGGCGAGAGTTTCGTGATTGGCGGCCTGATCGATCGCCAGACGATGTCGAACGTGAGCAAGGTGCCGTTGCTCGGCGATCTGCCGATCATCGGAACGTTCTTCAAGAACCTGAACTATCAGCAGAATGACAAAGAGCTGCTGATCATCGTGACGCCGCATCTCGTTGCGCCTATCGCGAAGGGGGCGGTGCTGCCTGCAACGCCTGGTGAGCTGTCCGAACAGCGCAACGGGCCGGTCTGGCAGTCGTATCTGGGCGGCGCCGCATCGCCGGACGCTGCACCGGGGTTTTCGAAATGAGTGCGAAGCATCGCGTGTTGCGGTGCATCGGCACGCCTTGCTTAATCGGGGGTGTTCAACATGAACGCGCGAACCCAATCATTGTGTGAACCCGCCGTGACCGACTATTTCATTTGCGCATCGCAACAGGACGCGCATGTCCGTTGGCTGGCCGACACGCTCGTGTCGGCCGGCGCGGTCGAGGCCGCATCGCTCAAACCGGGCGTGCTTGCACAGCGCATCACGGGCCTCAATCCAGCGCTCGTCTTCATCGATTTCTCGGATGGCAGCACGGCAGCGAGCAGTGCCGCCGCCGCGGTTCGCGCCGCGCATCCGGGGTTGCCGATCGTCGCGCTCGGCTCGCTCGCACAGCCGGAGAGCACGCTCGCCGCATTGCGCGCCGGCGTTCGCGATTTCATCGACGTGTCGGCACCGGCCGAGGAGGCGTTGCGCACGACGCGCGGGCTGCTTGCGAACGTAGCCGAGCCGGCGAGCCGCCACGGCAAGCTGGTCGTGTTGCTTGGTGCGCGCGCCGGCATGGGCGTGAGCACGCTCGCGGCGAATCTCGCCGTATGGCTGCAGAAGCGCGCCGCGAGCCCGGGGGCGGCCGGGGTGCCGAATGGCGGCACCCCGGCCGGTCGCCAGACCGCGCTCGTCGACCTGGGGCTGCCGGCAGGCGATGGCGCGCTGTTCCTGAATACCCGCTGCGAATTCCATTTCATCGATGCGGTTCACAACCTGCGCCGCATCGACCGGACCTTCGTGAATACCGCGCTGACGCGGCATGAGAGCGGCATCGCATTGACGACGCTGCCGGCCGATCTCGGTGGGCTGCGCGACGTCTCGTATGCGTCGTGTGCCGGTTTGCTGAACCGGTTTCGCGCATTCTTCGATCAGCAGATCGTCGATCTCGGCGGCTTTTCGAACCGCGAGTTCGTCGCCCAGATCACGAGCCCGGCCGACGAAGCGTGGCTCGTCTGCGATCAGGGCGTCGCGTCGATCGTGTCGGCAGCCGATCTGCTTACCGGGCTGCGCGACGCGGGTGTCGAAACCGATCGCGTGCGGCTCGTCGTCAACCAGTACGACCCCGCACTCGACCTGACGCCCGCGCAGATCGCCGAACGCCTCGGCCTGTCGCTGGCTGGAACCTTGCCGTCGCGCCGCGTCGCGATCGGCCGTGCGGCGAACCAGGGCCGGCTCATCGTCGATATGGCCGAGCGCGATCCGTACGTGCGCGCGCTCGAGTCTCTCGCCGCGCGGCTGCCAGGCGTGTCGGTCAGATCGGCGGCACCGCGTTCTGCATCCGGCCTGTCCGCGCTGAAGCGTTTCATTCAACCCTCGTCCAAGCGGTCGTAAGCGATGGCACACGACATTCAATTTGCCGACGGCGCAGCGCCGTTCTCCCAGACGCAGCAATTCCACGACATCAAGAATGCCGCGCACGAGCACTTGCTGACGCGCATCGAAGAACTGGGCGCCGAGTTCGGCAGATGGTCCCGCCAGGCGATCAATCAGTTCGTCGATCTCGAGATCGACAGCTTCGTGCGCCTGCGCCGCATTCCGCTCAACGAGAACGAGGTGCGCGCGATCGCCGAGGCGCTGACGAAGGAACTCGCGGGCTTCGGGCCGATCGAGGACCTGCTCGCGGACCCGGCTGTCGAGGACATCCTGATCAACGGCTACAACGACGTGTACGTGTCGCGTCACGGGATCCTCGCGAAGCTGCCGGTGCGCTTCACCGACAACGCGCACCTGTTGCGGATCGTGCGGCGCATCCTCGCGCCGATCGGCCGCCGTCTCGACGAGTCGAACCCGATGGTCGATGCGCGGCTGCCCGATGGCGGCCGTGTGAACGTCGTGATCGAGCCGCTGTCGATCGACGGCCCGGTCGTATCGATCCGGAAATTCCGCAAGGATCCGCTGAAGCCGTCCGACCTGCTCGCCAACGGAACCTTCAATGAAGAGATCGACACGCTGCTCCAGGCGGCGGTCGAGGCGCGCTGCAACATTCTCGTATCGGGCGGTACGAGTTCCGGCAAGACGTCGCTGCTCAACGCGCTCGCGTTCCACATTCCCGAGATCGAGCGTGTCGTGACGATCGAGGATACGGCGGAACTGTCGCTGAACCACCCGCACGTCGTGCGGCTCGAGAGCCGGCCGGGCGGCTTCGACGGCACCGGCATCGTGTCGATTCGCGATCTGTTGCGCAATACGCTGCGGATGCGCCCGGACCGGATCATCGTCGGCGAAGTGCGCGGCGGCGAAGTACTGGAAATGCTGCAGGCGATGAACACGGGTCACGACGGCTCAATGGGCACCGTGCACGCGAGTTCGCCGCGCGAGTGCCTGTATCGTCTCGAGATGCTGGCGGGCTTCGCGGGCTTCCAGGGGACCGAGTCGAGCCTGCGTCGGCAGATCGCGAACGCGATCGACTTCATCGTGCAGATCGGGCGCCTGTCGAACGGGCGGCGGCGGATCCTGTCGATCACCGAAGTTACCGGGTTGTCCGACAACATCATCGCGATGCAGGAGCTTTACCGCTACGAAGCACGCGTGACGCCCGAGGGCGAGGAGGTCGACCACTGGGAAACGCTGGGCATTCATCCGCATTCGCCGAAGCTTGCGCGCTTCCGTCAGACGCTGACGAGCGGCGGATTCGGCGATGGCGGGTTTGGCGGCGGCTTCGGCGGTGGCGGGTTCGGCCGCGGCGGCGGGGGCTTCAATGTATAGCGCGATGGTATGGGTGCTGGCGTGCGCAATGCTGTGCGTCGCGGCGGCGATGATGCTGTGGCGTCACGCGGAGACCCGGCGCGTGCGAACCGACGCGAAGCGCTTCATCGACAGCCGGCTCGAACCCGGCGCACGTGCCGGTGTCGCCGCGCAGCCGGCACGGCAGTCCGCGGCAGGTGCTGTGCGTACCGTACCACAGCCGGGCGCAGCTCGGAATGTATCGACCGACGCATTCTGGGCGCACTGGTATGCGACTGCATCCGAGTATCTGACGAACCTCGCGAGTCGCGCCGGGATCGAGGATGCACGAGGCAAGACGCTCGTCGCGCTTGCCGTGCTGGTTGTTGCCGCGGCATTCGCGGGCAGTCGCGGGGGTGCGCTTGCGTGCTTCGCGGCGCTCGCGTGCGGCAGCTCGATGCTCGGCGTCTGGCTCGCGTCGCGAATTCAGCGGCGCAGACTGAAGATTGTCCGGCAGATCCCGTCGTTTCTCGACGGGATCGTGCGTCTCGTGACGCTCGGCAACAGCGTGCCGGCGGCGTTCCAGTCCGCGCTGCTGACGACCGAGGAGCCGCTGCGCGGCTGTCTCGACCTCGTGTCGCGGATGCTGCGCGGCGGTATCGAGATCGATCGCGCCATGATGCACATCGCGAAGGTCTACCGGACCGAAGAGTTCGAACTCGTGGGCTCGGTGCTGCGCTTGTCCGTCAAATACGGTGGCCGTGCGGACGTAATGCTCGAACGGATGGCCGTGTTCATGCGCGATCTGGAGCAGGCCGAGCGGGAATTGACCGCGATGTCGTCGGAGACGCGGCTGTCGGCGTTCGTCCTCGTGATGCTGCCGATCGCAATCGGCAGCTTTGTCGTGATGACAAACCCGAGGTATCTGCACGGGATGTGGAACGATCCGAGCGGGCGAACGCTCCTCATGACCGCGTTCCTGATGCAATTGGTCGGCAGCGTATGGCTGTATCGGATGGCTCGACTCAGGTGATGTTATGACAGCGACTCAAATCGGGGCGATTGCGTTGGCGGTGGGCGCGCTCGGGGTGCTGCTGCTCGGCATTGTTGCCATGTTGCGCGCGAGTGCCGCGGCGCGTGCCGAACGCGCGCTGGTCGATGCGCTGGACCGGCGCATGGCCGCGCTCGCGGCAGCGAAAGCGCGAACCGCGCCGGATGGCGATGCGCCTGCGAAGCCCGACGTGCGTGGCGGGCAGCGCGTCGAACGTTTTCTCGACAGGCTGTCGGCGGCGGGCGTGCGCTGGCTCGATACCGGGTTCGGCAAATACGCTGTCGCGGAAGAGGATCGCCGCCTGCTCGAGCAATGCGGCTATGTCGACGCGCGCACGCGCGGGCTGTTCCTGAGCGCGCGGGTCGCGTGCGGGATCGGGTTGCCGCTGCTGTTCGCGATCTTCGCGAGCGGGCGCATGAAGGGCGGTATCTGGATGGTCGGCATGTTCGCCGCCTTCGGGCTCGGCTTCATGTTGCCGAAGCTCTACGTGCAGCGCCGTGCGGCGGCGCGTCGGCAGAGCGTGGTCGACGAACTGCCGTTGCTCGTCGACATGCTGCGCTTGCTGCAAGGGGTTGGACTGTCGTTGGACCAGAGCCTGCAAGTCGTGACGAACGATTTTCGCGGGATGTTGCCGGTGCTGTCGTCGGAGGTGGGAATCGCGCAGCGCCAGTTCGCTGCGGGTCGCACGCGCGAGCAGTCGCTGCAGCGGCTGTCCGTCGGATTCGACAACGAGGACTTGCGCGCGATCGTGCGATTGATGATCCAGGTCGACAAGCATGGCGGCGCGGTGCAGGAGCCGCTCAAGCAGTTCGGGGACCGGCTGCGCGAAACGCGTCGGGCCATGCTGCGCGAGCGGATCGGCCGGTTGACCGTGAAGATGACCGGGGTAATGGTGCTGACGCTGTTGCCCGCGCTGTTGATCGTGACGGCCGGGCCCGGCATGTTGGCGGTGATGCACGCGTTGTCGCGGCATCATTGACGGACGGAAGGAATGACGATGAAGCGGATCGGCGGAATGGCTATACGGGCGGGTGCGGTAGCGGCGGTGTTGCTGCTGGGCGCGTGCGCGACCAAGGACAGCGGTTATGGCGTGAGCGCGCAGACGGAGCGCGCGGCGCTGATACAGGCGGCCGACCAGAAGCAGGCCGTGCCGGATACGCCGGGCATGTACCTCGGCCTGATCCAGCGGATGCAGTCGCAGGGGCTCTATTACGCGTCGCTCGCGCACATCGACGCGTACGACAAGACCTACGGTGTCATGCCGGAGTCGATCCTGCTGCGCGCGGACGCGCTGCGGATGACCGACCAGCCGGCCGCGAGCGCAGCCGCCTACACGCAGTTGCTGAAGACGCCGCTCGCCGCGCGCGGCTATCGCGGGCTCGGGCTGCTCGCGGGCGCGGCGGGTGATTTCGACCGCGCGGCGCAGACGCTGACGCAAGCGTCGGAGCTGGCGCCGACCGATGCGTCGATGCTGTCCGATCTCGCATACGCGAAGTTGCGCGGCGGCGATGTTGTCGGAGCGCGCGTGCCGCTGATGAAGGCGGCGGAGCTGGATCAGCGCAATCCGAAAATCGTCAGCAACCTCGTGCTTTACCTGTTTGCAGCAGGTCGCGCGCAGGACGCGCAGAGGCTGATGAACCAGCAGCATCTGCCGGCGGATATCCGCAAGGACATCGCCAGCGACGCCGCGAGGATTACCGCGGCGGCGCGCGCGCAGCAACGCGCGGTCGCGACGCCGCCGGTGGTGTCGCGGCGCGGCACCACCGCGCCGATCACGCCGATGGCGAACAATGTTGGCTACGATCAGACCGTGCCGCTGTTGCAACGGTTTGCACAATGAACAGGCATCGGGGGAACGACATGAACGGCAACAAACATCATCGAAGCGTGCGCGCGGGTCGGATCGCGGTGCTTGCCGCGATCGTCTGCGCGGCGGCCGGTTCCGCCGGGGCATTCGGGCAAGAGGCCGTGACTGCGGGCGCGTCCGACGTAGGCCACTCGACAAGAGACTGGCTCACGATGCAACGCGACAATCGCGCGGCGGCACCGACGCAGCCGATGCTTGGCGACGTCGCGTCGCTCGTCTACCAGCGCTATCTCGATTCGTTCAAGAACAAGGTTCCGGGTTCGATGAGCTCGCAGCTCGGTTCCGCCAGCGGCATGTCGGGCGGTGGTCAGGGAGCGCAGTAAGCGAGATGACGATGCGCGCAGATCAGTCATACGTGGTTCGGCGGCACGGCGCAGGCTGGATGAGGAGACGTCGTCAGCGTGGCTCCATTGCGGTCATGGCGGCCATCTGGGTAATGGTTGCGATTGTCGTGTTAGGGGCGATTGACGTCGGGAATCTGTATTTCCAGAAGCGGGATCTGCAAAGGATCGCGGATATGGCGGCGTTGGCGGCAGTACAGCCGATGACGAGCGATCCGAACCGTTGCCTGAGCGATGCGAAAAATAACGTGACGACTAGCCTGAACTTCAACGACAAGGGCTATTCGTTTACGTTGATAGACGCTGCGGCTAAGGCAACTCCCACATTGGGTAACGATCAATTCGCCGTTAGCTGTGGGGGATGGGATCCGGCGGCGGCTTACGTGACACCGGCGCCGTCTGTGGCGAATGCAGCCCAGGTTACGGCATACCGACAGGTGAACTACTTTTTCCTGGGACTGTTGAACCAGTTAAGTGGTCGGCAGGCGGTCGTTTCGGCGACTGCGACCGCGCGTGCGGCGGCGATCGACACGTTTAGCGTAGGTGCGACGCTCGCCAATCTGGATACCTCCTCGTCGGCGATACTCGATCCGTTGCTCACCGGTTTGCTGGGCGCGTCGACTAACGTCAATGTAGGCTTGGCCAGTTATCAGTCATTGGCCGGGGCAAACGTCACGCTGGGTCAGTTGGCAAGTGCCGCGACGCAACTCGGCACAGCCGGCATGTCGACTCCACCCCGTATTGGGCAATTGCTCGGCCTCAATCTGTCCGTATCCGATATCCTTAATCTTGCCGCTACGGCGGTGGGCACGAATAGCACGGTCGGCATTGTGCTCACTTCGCTGGGTGCCAAAGTCGGCGCAAATGTCAATGCCAACAAGATCTCGTTGGGTAATCTCCTTCAATACTCGGGTAGCACTCCGGAGGCGGCGGCGAACGTCAGTGTCAATGTGCTTCAGTTGCTGCTCACGACGGCAGAGATAGGCGCATACAACAGCGCACTGACGCTGTCGGTGAATCAAACCAACTGCCCCGGCAGTGCGTTTTGTCCGCTCATTGCAGCGGTATCGTCGCTTGCTCGAGTCAATAGCTTGCAATTGCAGGTGCTGGCGCCGCCGTCGATTGGAATTGGCGAGGCCGGACAAGTGAATGGCATCTGGCGCACACAGGCGTCGCAGGCGGAGATCGGAGTCTACGCAGATTTGCAGGTGTTGTCGGATCCGCCGCCGCTGGGAATTCCTGGCCTATTGACGATTCAGCTTTCCGGGCCGCATTTGCCGCTCTATATCGTTCTGGGCGGCCCGGCGCGCGCTTGGTTGGCTAATACGAATTGCCAATCTAATCCGGCATCGAGCACCGCGACCTTCGGAGCGTTGCCGGGCGTGGCGATGATTTGCGCCGGGCCAAGGACCGGGGGGGCGCTGAACCTCAATTCTCCCAGTTGTGCGTCAGACTCGGGTGTGATTCCTGTTGCGCAGGTGTCAGGGGCAGGGATACTCGGCAGTTTTTCGCTTGTGCAAGTCAGTCTATCGCTGTCGAATCCCGTAGCCTCCATCGGGAGCGGCACTAATGCGCCCGTCTATAGCGGACCGCCGTTGCCTTCGACCCCGGGCGCGCTGAATGCCAGCCTGTCGCTGACCTCGACCGGCTCGATTTACCCGAATAATCAGCCATACTCGTTCTGCAATACCAAGCCGAGTAACGGCGCATGTACTTCGTCCGCATGGTCTCCGGGGCCTACCTGGAGCACGTCGTCGACAGCGACCAATTCCCTCGACGTGCAACTGACCAATCTGTTGAATGGGCCGTCGGTCCAGATCAGCGTTCCGGGGCTGGATTTATCAATTCTGAGCGTACTTCTCCAGCCGCTCACGAAGCAGCTCATTCCTTTGCTGCTCGGCCTGGTCAACCCGTTGATCAACACGTTGGTAACGCCCTTGTTGACGGCGTTAGGATTGCAAATCGGCCAGTTGACAGTGATACAACATAGCTTGACCTGCAACGCCCCGCAAATCGTCCATTAAAAGCATTAGCAATGAGAACCACGCCCGCAATCGCAGAACTCGACCTCTACGTCTGGGAAGGCAAGGCGGACATCGTCGACCGCGTCGCCCGGTGCATGGCGAGCTTCGACGTCGAAGTGATCCGTGCCGACAACGCGGAGATCTCGCCCGAACGCGCCGCGTTGCGGCCGTCGCTGGCGATCATCAGCGTGTCGATGATCGAAACCGGCGCGGCGTTCCTGCGCGACTGGCAGGCCAACATCGGCATGCCGGTCGTCTGGGTCGGCGCGGCGCGCGACCACGACGCGTCGCAGTATCCGCCGGAGTATTCGCACATCCTGCCGCTCGACTTCACGTGCGCCGAACTGCGCGGCATGATCGGCAAGCTCGTCACGCAACTGCGTGCGCACGCGGCCGAAACGTTACAGCCGTCCGAACTCGTCGCGCACTCGGAATCGATGCAGGCGCTGCTGCACGAAGTCGATACGTTCGCCGACTGCGACACCAACGTGCTGCTGCACGGCGAAACCGGCGTCGGCAAGGAGCGCATCGCGCAACTGCTGCACGAAAAGCATTCGCGCTACCGGCACGGCGAATTCGTACCGGTGAACTGCGGCGCGATTCCGGACGGCCTGTTCGAATCGCTGTTCTTCGGCCATGCGAAAGGCTCGTTCACGGGCGCGGTTGTTGCGCATAAAGGCTATTTCGAGCAGGCGGCGGGCGGCACGCTGTTCCTCGACGAAGTCGGCGATCTGCCGCTGTACCAGCAGGTCAAGCTGTTGCGCGTGCTCGAGGACGGCGCGGTGCTGCGCGTCGGCGCGGCGACGTCGGTCAAGGTCGATTTCCGCCTGGTCGCGGCGAGCAACAAGAAGCTGCCGCAGCTCGTGAAGGAAGGCCTGTTCCGCGCGGATCTCTACTACCGGCTCGCGGTGATCGAGCTGAGCATTCCGTCACTGGAAGAGCGCGGCGCGGTCGACAAGATCGCGCTGTTCAAGTCGTTCGTCGCGCAGGTCGTCGGCGAGGACCGGCTCGCCGAGTTGTCGGATCTGCCGTACTGGCTGACGGATTCGGTCGCGGACAGCTATTTTCCCGGCAACGTGCGCGAATTGCGCAATCTCGCCGAGCGTGTCGGCGTGACGGTGCGGCAGACGGGCGGGTGGGATGCCGCGCGGCTGCAGCGGCTGATTGCGCATGCGCGTAACTCGGCACAGCCGGTGCCGGCGGAGAGTGCGGCCGAGGTCTTCGTCGATCGAAGCAAGTGGGACATGAACGAGCGCAATCGCGTCATCGCGGCGCTCGATGCAAACGGTTGGCGGCGTCAGGACACGGCGCAGCAGCTCGGCATCAGCCGCAAGGTGTTGTGGGAAAAAATGCGCAAATATCAGATCTTCGACGAAGAGCCCGAGACACGCGAAAGCGAGTAATTAATGAGATAAAATCGCGTTGGATTACAACGACTCGGGCGGGGAATAAAAACTTCATGAGCCATATGACGGGGTTGGGGCGGGCGTGTGTGTTGTTCGCCATGGTAGGAGGCATGCAGGGCGCTTACGCGCAGGGGCTGGCAGGCAGCGATTCGCCGGCGGTGCAGCAGGCGTCGGCGCCGGTGGCAGCGATTCCGGTGATCGATTCGCAGGTCCAGACGTCGGTGCAGCCGCAGGCGGGCGAGACGACGGGGCCGAGCACGGTCGACGACCTGCAGCGCCAGATCCAGGCGCACACGCTGACGGAAATGCGCACGAGCTACAACGGCAGCTACGGTGCGAGCCTGCTGTTCAACGTGAAGGATGGTGCGTACTTCGTCGCGCTGTTCCAGCAGAAGGCGTTCTGGCGCGTGATCAAGACTTACGACGAAACGCGCGCGGAAGCGATCTATCGCGATTTCTCGCATCAGGCAGAGCGGCTGGCCGTCAACGAACTGCGAGCGACTAAGCTGGAGTCGCAGAAGGCGCAAATGGACAAGCAGATCGAAGTCACGCAGGACCGTGCGCGGCGTCTGCAGGCCGATATCTCGATTGCACGCCAGCAGCAGGCAGCGGTCGCGGATCGCCAGAAGAGCGTACGCAGCGAGACGGTCGCGTTGCAGGCGCAGCAGGCCGAACTCCAGTCGCAACTGCGCGCGTTGCAGCAGCAGGTGCGTTCGCTGCAGCGCGAGGCCGACGCGGGCCTGCCGAGGACGGCACGCTGAGCCGAGAGTGGCGGTGCGGCGACATGCCGCGCCGGCCGCACAAGAGAAAAGGGCAAGCCCGTTGGCTTGCCCTTTTGTTTTACTGGCCGTCCGGCACGATTCGCCGGCGGCGGGTGACGATCACCGGCCCGTTGCCGCCGCGTGCATCCGACGGCGATGTGTTGCCGGATGCGTCACCGGTGTCGCGCGGCGCGCCGTAGCTTTCGCGCGGCTCACGGGGTTCGCGCGGTGCGCCATAGCCTTCGCGTGGTTCACGCGAGCCGTAACCTTCGCGCGGCTCGCGGGAGCCATAGCCTTCACGCGGTTCGCGGGAACCGTAGCCGCCGCCGTCGCCACGCGATTCGCGCGGGCCGCCGTGCGAGCCGTACGGGCTGTGACCGCCGCCTTCACGGCCGCCGGGGCGCCCGCCGGTGCGCGGACCGCGGGGGCCGCCGCCGCCCGGGCGCGAGCCGCCCGTGTCGAGCTGGATCGTGGAAATCGCGCGCTTGTAGATGCCTTGCAGACCCACGGGGGTGCGCAGCATCACCAGGTACTGGTCGAACGACTCGATACATCCCGTCAGACGAATGCCGTTGACGAGATAGATTTCAACGCGCTTACGTTCCTTGCGCGCCGAATTGATGAAGTCGTTTTGCGGATGGGATTCTGCGGGATTGGCCATTGAGGTGCGGCAGGAGCCTGCGTCAGAGAATATGTTGTGCGTGTGTGGCGTGTTCGTCCACAAGGCGTTTGGCGGAATTCTACCCTGTTCGATAGGGAAGCGCGCAGTCGTGATTGTGTCGAACCGTAACCCACTATAGACGTTCCAGCGCATTTTCGCGATTCGGCCGAACGGCCAAAGCCGTTTCGTTACGTCGCGTTACGACTCTCGCAGCGCCGTATCACCTCGGTGCGTGCGCGGCGCTTACATTTGGTCGCGCGAGCCGGGCGGGCCGGCTTATCAGGGATCCGGAGCATGAACAAGAGTCAAGTGGCAGGGTTGGTCGGGGGCATGGCGTTGCTGGCTTCTGGAAGTGCAATGGCGGGGCATGTCGACCTGTCGGTCGGCATCGGCGTACCGGTCGCGCCGGTCTATGTCGAGCCGGCACCGGTCTATGTGGCGCCGCAGCCGGCTGTGGTCGCCTATCCGGGCTACGGATACGGCTATTACGGCGATGACGACGACGATCGCTACCGGAAGTGGCGCAAGCACTATTACAAGCATTGGCGCAAGCACCACGGCGACGACGATGACGATTGAGCCCGAGGTCGGCCCTGCCGGTGCGCATCAGAACGCGTAGTCGGGGTTTTTCGGGTCGAATGCGGTGTCGTCTAGCGTCGCCGGCGCGATTTTCTCGATGACGATCCGCTCGAAGATCTTGCCGTCGTTGTCGTAGGACTCGACGGTCCGGAAATAGGGCGCGTGCAGGTCGAGCCCGAGGACTTCCTTCTTCGCGTAGAACTGCGGCCGGCCGGTCGGCGTTTCGTAGGTGAGCGCGACGACGCGCACGCCGCCGATCGTTTTTGCCTCCACCCGGGTCGGCCGCTGCACGCCGGCTTCCTGGTATTTCTTCCCTTCGGTCAGGTACAGGTTCGTGATGAACTCGGTGCCGAGATCCTTCACCTGGTGATTCGACTGGGCGCGCGCGAGCGCGCCGTCGAGCGCCGTCCACAACGGAATCTTGCCGAGCAGGCCGCCGAGATGGCCGTACATCTCGTCCTTGCGCTGCGTCGTGTCGTAGATCGTCTCCTGGCCGGCATGCGCGCCGCCCGGCAGCCATTTCGCATATACCCGCAGCGGCTCGCGGGTGGTTTTCACGAGCATGCGGTCGGGCGTGTCGGACCATTTCCCGCTGATGCGCTCCTGACGCACCATCGTGAACTGGTACGACGGATAGCCGTTAGGGCCATTCCGGATATAGAGCGGCACGGCGAGCGGGTCGAGCGCCTTGAAGAGCGTCGTGAGCGTCGCGTCGTCCAGCTGCGCGAGCGTGCCGCGCTGCGCGGCCGTGCGCAGCCAGCGCGCCTGTTGCGCGACCGGGTCGCGCGTGATTTTCGCCAGGTCCGCCGGCAGCGCGACCTCCTGTGCCGCGCTCGCGGCATCGGCCGCTTCCTGCGCATGCAGGCCCGGCGGAACGAGCGACAGCATGCACGCGACTGCCGCGGCGGCTGCATGCCGCGCGCTGCGCTTCTTTCCTGCGTTCATCGACAGCCTCTCCCGGAGCGATGGATCGTTCAGTCTTGCTTCGCGGTCTTGATCCTGGCGAGCTCCTCGTCGCGCAGCGCGCGGCGCAGGATCTTGCCGACGTTCGTCTGCGGCAGCGCGTCGCGGAACTCGACGAATTTCGGCATCTTGTAGCCGGTCAGGTTCTTGCGGCAGTGCGCGAGCACGTCGTCGACGGTGAGCGACGGGTCGCGGCGCACGACGAACACCTTGATTCGTTCGCCCTGCACCTCGTCGGGAATGCCGATCGCGGCGGCCTCGCTGATGCCCGGATGCATCACGAGCACTTCCTCGATCTCGTTCGGATACACGTTGAAGCCCGACACGAGGATCATGTCCTTCTTGCGGTCGATGAGGCGGATGAAGCCGCGTTCGTCCATCACGCCGATGTCGCCGGTGCCGAGCCAGCCGTCGGCGTCGATCGCCTTGGCCGTCTCGTCGGGGCGCTGCCAGTAGCCGCGCATCACCTGCGGACCGTGTACGCACAGCTCGCCCGGCTCGCCGATCGCGGCCCAGGTACCGTCCTCACGGCGAAAGCGCACGACGGTGGACGGGGCGGGCAGGCCGATCGAACCGCTGAACGAGGCCATGTCGTTCAGGTTCACGGGGTTCATCGTGACGATCGGCGAGCATTCGGTAAGGCCGTAGCCTTCGACCACCGGCCGGCCCGTCACCTGCTGGAAGCGCTCCGCGACCGCACGCTGCATCGCCATCCCGCCCGCCATCGCGAGCTTGAGCTTCGAGAAGTCGCGCTTGCGGAATTCCTCGTTGTCGAGGAACGCGTTGTACAGCGTGTTGATTCCGGTGATCCCCGTGAACGTTTCGTTGCGGATGATCTTCATCACCATTTTCATGTCGCGCGGGTTCGCGATCAGGATGTTGCGCCCGCCGAGCCCCATGAAGATGAACGCATTCACCGTCAGCGAATAGATGTGATAGAGCGGCAGCGGTGTGAGCACGGTTTCGACGTCGCCCGAGACCTGGTCGGCGATCCATGCCTTCGCCTGCAGCAGGTTCGCGATCAGGTTGCCGTGCGTGAGCATCGCGCCTTTCGCGACGCCGGTCGTGCCGCCCGTGTATTGCAGGAACGCGAGGTCGTCGCGCGTTATCTGCACCGGCTGCGGTTTGCCGCGCGCGCCGAGCGCAAGTGCGGAGCGCAGCCGGATCGCCTGCGGCAGGTGGTAGGCCGGCACCAGCTTCTTCACGTGCTTCAGCACGAAATTGATCAGGCGTCCTTTCGCATTGAAGCCGTCGGCGAGCAGGTCGCCGAGCGCGGTGACGACGATGTCCTTCACCTGCGTTTCCGGCAGCGCCTCCTGCAGCGTGCTCGCGAAGTTCTCGAACACGACGATCGTCTGCGCACCGCTGTCCTTCAGCTGGTGCGCGAGTTCGCGCGCGGTGTAGAGCGGGTTCACGTTGACGACGATTGCGCCGGCCTTCAGCGTGCCGAACAGCGCGACCGGATACTGGAACGTATTCGGCAGCATGATCGCGACGCGGTCGCCGGGTTTCACGCCGAGGCTTTGCAGATACGACGCGAATGCGTCGACTTTCCGCGCGAGCGTGCGATAGGTCATCGATGCGCCTGCGCTCACGTAGGCGACGCGCTCGGCGAAGCGTGTCGTGCATTCGTCGAAGAACTGCACGAGCGATGCGTATTGAGTGACGTCGATTTCGTGCGGTACGCCGGGTGGGTATGACGCGTACCAGATACCGTCGGTGTTCGGCGGAACCTGGGCCGCTGCGGTTGCTGCGGAAGATGACATGACGTGTCTCCGGTCTTTGCTTTTGGCGCGGGCAGGCGCTTCGATGCCTGCCCGTGCCCCATGCTTCACGGGCGATCAACACGGGCGCCTCGACGCACCGCATGACCCCTCGTATCGATCAAATCGTGAACAGGAAGTCGCGTGTGGCCCCGCGCACTCAGTTCGCGGAATGCAGCGTCACCGTCTCGGCGGCTGCCGCACTCGACGGCAGCCCGAACGCTTCGCTCGCTCCCGCGTCGTCGAGCACCGCCGCGAAAATCGACAGTTGGGCGCTGTCGGGCATCGGCGCCTTCAGCGCGGCGACGATCAGCGATGACAGCCGCGCGATCATCTGCACGTCGTTCATCGTGCGGCCTTGCGAGAACTCGTCGATCAGGCTTTCCGTCTCGGCACCCGCGAGCGCGCCGGACAGCGCGCCGATCGCGAAGTGCAGCCGCCAGCCGAGCTCCGTGCGCGGCAGGTGCGGCAACGCGCGCTGGAACGCATCGAAGAAGCGACCCGCGACGCTCGCGTAGTGCGCGGTCAGGAAGTTGCGCACGAACGGCGACGGATCGGTGTACGCGCGGCCGATCAGCCGGAGGAACCCGGGCCCGCCGCGTTCCGGATTGCGCGACGCCTTCAGCGCGGGAATGAACATCGCGCCGAGCACGTGCTCGCACGTGATGTGCGAGCCGAGCTGCGCATCGAAGCGGTCGAGGATGCCGAGGCGTTCCTGGTTGAGCTGATCGAGCCGGCGCGACAGCATCGCGTGGATCAACGCTTCCTTGCTGCCGAAGTGGTAGTTGACCGCCGCGAGGTTGACCGCCGCGCGCGACGTGATCTGCCGCATCGACATCGCCTCGAAGCCATGCTCGATGAACAGGTCCTCGGCCGCATCGAGGATGCGCGCCTTCGTCCCGCCGGTCTGCCGAGGGCCGGATGATCGCGCCCCGGACGGCCGTCCCGCGGATGGCCGCCCCTCCTGACTTACTGCCATGTTCCGCCTCCCATGCCGGTCGCCCGGCCGCGAACAGGTGATTTGATTGTCTGATTCAAACAGTCGTTTTTATTAAGATAAAAAAACGCGGGCGGAGCGGGCAAGCGGGGAATCTGGACAAATTCCTCTAGTTCGATGTGCAACTGCGGCAAGCGTGGCGCGCGACCCCGAGGGGCGGGGCGCGCGCGATGGTGCGATGCGTCAATGTGCGGGTTCAGCCGACCGTGCTACGCGTATTGACCGATTGCGTCATGTCGATGCCGCGCCGCTCGCGGCTGAACAGGATCAGCACGGCGATCGCGACGGCGACGATGCCGGCCACGAGCGCGAGCGCGAAGCTATAGTTGTTGTCGTGCGAAACGGCGAGCGATGCCTGCATCGTCGCGTTGCCGGACGCGAGCAGGTTGCCGAGCTGGTAGACGACGCCGGGGAAGGTCGCGCGGATTTCGTCGGGCGAAATCTCGTTCAGGTGGACCGGAATCACGCCCCACGCGCCCTGTACCGAGATCTGCATCAGGAACGCGCCCGCGGCGAGGGCAACCGGGCCGCTCGAGAACGCCCACAGCGGCAGCACGGGCAGTGCGATCAGCGCGGCGATGAAGATCGTGCGGCGCCGGCCGATCCGTTCCGAGATCGCACCGAACGACAGTCCGCCGACGATTGCGCCGATGTTCAGCACGATCGTGATCCACGACACGGTATGCGGATCGAAGTGATGCTGTTCGCGCAGGAACGTCGGATAGAGATCTTGCGTGCCGTGCGAGAAGAAGTTGAACGCGGTCATCAGCACGATCGCGTAGATCGTGAGCTTCCAGTTCTGCTTCAGCGTGGCCCCGAGGCTCGGGCGCGGGCGTTTCTCCATCTGTTTCCACGCCGGCGATTCGGGCACGTGCGTGCGCACGTACAGCACGAGCAGCGCGGGCAGCACGCCGACCATGAACATGCCGCGCCAGCCGATGTACTGGTAGAAGAGGCCGAACACGACGGACGCGAGCAGATAGCCGCTTGGATAGCCGGCCTGCAGCAGTCCCGACACGAAACCGCGCGCATGGGTCGGCACGGTTTCCATCGTCAGCGCGGAGCCGACGCCCCATTCGCCGCCCATCGCGATGCCGAACAGCGCGCGCAGCACCAGCAGCGCGGTCAGGCTCGGCGCGAAACCCGACGCGAGTTCGAGTAGCGAATAACACGCGATGTTGACCATCAGCGTCGGGCGGCGGCCGAAGCGGTCGGCGAGCCGGCCGAAGATCAGTGCGCCGAGCGGGCGCATCGCGAGCGTCAGCGTGAGCGCGAACGCGACGGCGGGGATCGTCGACGCGAATTCGGCGGCGATGTCCTTCAGCACGAAGACCATCAGGAAAAAATCGAACGCGTCGAGCGTCCAGCCCAGGTAGGCGGCGATCGTGACGTTGCGTTGTTCGCGGGTCCAGCTCATGTCCGAGGTCTCCTCGTTTGCTTGCGCGCTCACGATGTGCATGCGGATGCCGGCCCGGCTTGCGCGCGGTGCGCGGGCACTGATCGAGTGTAGGCCGCGGCGCCATGCGATGTGGGGCGCGATAACGCCGAATCGGGAATAATCCCTACGAAATGCACTGTTTCGGAAACGGAAACGAAGCCGCGCCGGACCGGCGACAGGCATCTGTATCATTCCGGAAGGCGTTTTGTATTTGTTCTGTAATGCGCTCGACGCGCATCGTCACCGAATCAGGAGTCCCGATGAACGAACGTTCCGCTGCCGCGCTGCCCGTGCTCGAAACCGCCCGGCTGTGGCTGCGCCCGCGCGTGCTGGCCGATCTCGACGCGTGCATCGCGATGGATCGCGATCCCGAGGTCACGCGGCATATCGCGGGCCCGTGGCACGATCCCGTCGAGCATCGCCGCTTCGTCACGCACCGGATCACGCGCGACTATCCGCCGGGACTCGGCTACTGGTCGATCTTCGAGAAGGCCGCACCCGATACGTTCATTGGCTGGATCCTGCTGATTCCCGACTATGCGGACGGTGCGCGCGATGTCGAGATCGGCTGGCGGCTCGTGCGCACGACCTGGGGGCGCGGCATCGCGAGCGAGGCCGCGGCCGCCGTCGTGCGGCATGCGTTCGATACCGTGCGCCTGCCGCGCGTGGTCGCCGATATCGCCGAGGCCAACAGCGGTTCGCTGAACGTCGCGCGCAAGCTCGGGATGCGTCGCGTGAGCGTCGTGCACGACGGCATTCCTTACATTCGCCATCGTCTCGAGCGCAACGATCTGTGCGCGTAGCGCGGCATCGTGTGCACGCGTGTGCGGTTGTCGGAGATCGTCAATCGCCGGCGTATCGAGATCATGACGTATTAACGGCTCGCGCGATCAGGAGTATCGTTGCCGGAATTTCGCAACATGGGGTACGACCATGACACTCGGCCGCGACGTTCATCTCATTCCAGTCAGGCTCGACGCGCTGCGTCCGACGCAGATGACGGTTGGTTATCGCGAAGTCAAGGCGAAGCGCAAGCACTGGAAGGCGCTCGACAAGCGCGCGCGCAAGGCCGCGATCGAATCGCACTGGTTCCCGGCCGTCCTCGGCCCGGACGGGCTGCACTACATCACCGATCATCACCATCTCGGCCTCGCGCTGATCGAGGAGGGCGAGTCGCGCGTGAACGCGATGCTGCTGAAGGATCTGTCGTGGCTCGACGACACGATTTTCTGGCGGATGATGGAGCACAACCAGTGGGTGCATCCGTTCGGCGCGGACGGGTCGCGTCGCGACTACGTGCATTTGCCGAAGGCGCTGACGGGGCTCGTGGACGATCCGTACCGCAGCCTTGCAGGCGAACTGCGCACGGCGGGCGGCTATGCGAAGGACGCGACGCCGTTCAGCGAATTCCTGTGGGCCGATTACCTGCGCCAGCGCGTGTCGCTCGACCAGATCCGCAAGAACTTTGCAAAGGCGCTCGACCTCGCGCTGCACCGCGCGCACGACCAGGATGCGCGCTATCTGCCCGGCTGGTCGGGCGTCATCGCCGTCAAACCCTGACCGGCGCACGGCGCCGACCGCCTCATGACGATCGCCCCGATCCGCCCCGATGCCGGCCCGCAGCATGCCGACCATTTCTCCGCGCTCGACGCGGCCTCGCCGCCGCCCGCGCGGCGCATCGGCCTCGATGCACTGGCGGGCCTGTCGATCGCGGGCCTGCTGATTCCCGAGGCGGTCGCGTATGCGGGGCTGGCCAACCTGCCGCCGCAGGCCGGCCTCATCGCGCTGCTGGCGGGGCTCGTCGTCTATGCGCTCACGGGCAGCAGCCGCTTCGCGATCGTGTCGTCGACGTCGTCGTCGGCTGCCGTGCTCGCGGCGACCGTGCTTGCGGAATCGGGGATGGCGCTTGCCGAACAGCTCGCGCTGGCGGCGGCGCTGGTCGCGATGACGGGCGTACTGTTCATGCTGGCGGGCGCCGCGCGGCTCGGCGGCATGTCGGACTTCGTCGCGCGGCCCGTGCTGCGCGGTTTCACGTTCGGGCTCGCACTGACGATCGTCATCAAGCAGTTGCCGAAGATTCTCGCGATTTCCGTGCAGCACAGCGATGCGCCGCATGTCACGCTCGACCTGATCGCCGGCGCCCCGCATGCGAACCTCGCGAGCGTCGTGCTCGGCGCGACCGCGCTGGCGCTGCTGTTCGTGCTCGGGCGCCGCTCGCGCGTGCCCGCTACGCTCGTCGTGATCGTGCTGTCGATCGCTGTCGGCTATGCGATCGACTGGCAGCGATACGGGATCGCGATCGTCGGCAATATCGATTTCCGGCACATCGAATTCGGCCTGCCGCAGCTCGACCGCAACGCGTGGATGCAGACGGTCGAGCTCGCGTTCGCGCTGATGCTGATCCTGTACGCGGAGTCGTACGGATCGATCCGCAACTTCGCGCTGAAGCATGGCGACAGCGTGTCGCCGAACCGCGACCTCGTCGCGCTCGGCTGCGCGAACCTCGTGTCGGGCCTGCTGCACGGGATGCCGGTCGGCGCCGGCTATTCGGCAACGTCGGCGAACGAGGCGGCCGGCGCGCAGTCGCGCTTCGCCGGCCTGTGGGCGGCCGGCGTGGTCGCGCTGATCGTCTGGCTGCTGCTGCCGCAGCTCGCGCGCACGCCGGAGCCCGTGCTCGCGGCGATCGTGATCTTCGCGGTCAGCCACTCGCTGCATCCGTCCGTATTCAAGCCGTACTGGGACTGGCATCGCGACCGGCTCGTCGTGATCGCCGCACTGCTCGCGGTGCTCGTGCTCGGCGTGCTGCACGGGCTGCTCGCGGCCATCGGCGTAAGCCTGCTGCTGACGCTGCGCAAGCTGTCCGAGCCGAACGTCAGCGTGCTCGGCCGGCTGCGCGACAGCCATGACTTCGTCGACGTCGCGAGCCATGCCGACGCTAAGCCGGTGCCGGGCGTGCTGATCGTGCGGCCCGAGGCGCAGCTGTTCTTCGCGAACGCGGACCGGATGCTGAATCGCGTGCGTGCGCTGATGAAGGCCGCGCCGGACACGCATGCCGTGATGCTGAGCCTCGAGGAAACGCCGGATATCGACGGCACGACGATCGAATCGTTGCGCACGTTCGCGGCCGAATGCACGGCACGCGGGCTGCGGCTCGCGATCGTGAGGCTCAAGGTGCACGCGCTGCATGCGTTGCGCCGTGCGGCGGACGATACGCTGCATGAGGACGCGATGTCCGAACTGAGCGTCGACGAAAGTCTGCAACTGTTGCAGGCTGGTATGCAGCCGGACGGCAGCGCCGGAACGACCGCCGTGTAACGAGGCGGCGCGTCAGTGCGATCTATTGCGAAAGCACGGCGTCGGCAGCGCGATCGATCATATCGGCCACTTCCGCGGCCGTCGGCGCATAGGCGCCTGCGTGAGCACAGGCGACCGCCGCGCACGCGGCCGCGTAACGCAGATGCTCGGCGGGCGATGCATCGGGCCGCGCAAGCTGGCTCGCGAGCCAGCCGCCGATGCTGGCGTCGCCGCAGCCGACCGTGTCGACGACCTCGGTCGGGAACGCGGGCTGGAACAGCACGGTGTCGCGATGCAGGAGCTGCATGCCGGATGCGCCGCGCGTGACGAGCATCGTCGCATCGGGCGCCCACGCACGCAGTTGCGCGAGTGCGGCCGTTTCGTCGAGTTCGGGAAACAGCCCGTGAAGGTCCTCGTCGGACACCTTGATCCAGTCGGCGAGCGCGACCAGCCGGCGCAGCGTGTCGCGATACGACGGCGCGGCCATCGGCGCACGGTAGTTCGGATCGAACGAGATCCGCTTGCCGGCCGCGCGCGCGGCCTGCGCCACCTCGATCAGGCGCGACGCGAGCGGCTCGCGCACGACGCCGAGCGAGCCGATGTGCACGATCTCGGCCGCGTCAAGTGCGCCGGCGGGCAGGTCCGCCGGATCGAACGCGAGATCGGCGCTGTTCTCACCGATGAAGAAATAGTGGGGCGGCTGCTTCGACACGACCATCGCGAGCAGCGGCGCGCGGTCGACCTGCCGGATGAAACGCATGTCGAGCCCCGCGTCGGCGCTCCTGCGCATCAGTTCGTCGCCGAAGATGTCGCGGCTGACCGTGCCGGCGAAGGCCGTCGGCGCGCCGAGTCGCGCGCCGACGCGCGCAACGTTCCAGCATGAGCCGCCGGCGACGCTGTGCAAGCGCTGCGCGTCGTCGCGGATGAAATCGGTCAGCGCTTCGCCGAATACGATCAGGCGGGGGAGCGTCGTCGTCATGTTGAAACCTTGTGGCGCGGCCGTGCAGTGGTTGATGTGAGCGGGCGGGGCGGGCGGCGCCGGCCGTCGCGCGCGGCGACGCGGCCCGGCACCGCCCGGTTCAGTGGGCGCGCGGCGCGATCAGCGCGGGGCGCTCCAGCCCTTGTAGGTCTTCACGTTGTCGCGCGTGATGAGCGTCGGCTCGATCAGGATCATCGGATTGGCCGGCTTCTGGCCGTTCATGATCCCGTAGCCGACGTTGACGGCCTGCTGCGCCATCGCCCACGGGTCCTGGCTCGACGACGCCTGCACGAGCGTGTTGGACTTGAGCGCGACCTCGATATCGGGCGCGCCGTCGACCGACGTGATCACGATGCCCGGACGGTTCAGCTGTTTCGCGGCGAGATCGCTGCCGATCGCCTGCGGGTCGTTGATCGTAAATACCGCATCGAGCTTCGGAAAGCGCGTCAGGTAGCCCTGCATCGCGTTCATCCCGCCTTCGCGCGAGCCCTTGCCGTCCTGGTCGCTCGACAGCAGCTTGATGCCCGCGTTTTTCGCGAGCACGGTCTTGCAGCCGGTGACGCGATCGATCACAGCCGACACCTGCGGCCCGTTCTCGATGATCACGTTGCCCTTGCCGTTGAGTTTCTTTGCGATGTAGTCGCACGCGAGTTCGCCGGCCTTCACGTTGTTGGTCTGCACGGTTGCATTCGCGCCGGCTGCCGCGACGTCGACCGCGACGACCGTGATGCCGGCCGCCTGCGCCTTCTTCACTGCCGGCTCGATCGCCTTCGGGTCGGTCGCGTTGAGCAGGATCATGTCGACGTGCGCGGAGATGAAGTTGTCGATCTGCGTGAACTGCTTGTTCAGGTCGTAGTCGGCCGACACGGCCGTGACCTTCGCGTTCGGGTTGATTTGCTTCGCGCGCGCTTCGGCGCCCTTGACGATCGTGACGAAGTACGGGTTGCCGAGCGACCCGACCGTGACGCCGATCGATTTGAGCGGCTTGTCGGCTGCGTGCGCGACGGCAGCGCCGAATGCGAGTGCGCAGGCGACGGCGGTCAGGGCGGCTTTGTGCTTGAACATGTCGTTGTGTCTCCGTGAGGTTGGTTGGTAGACGGGCGCAGGCGTGCCTGCCTGCGCCGCAAGGTTGAATGGACGGGAACGGTGTCAGGTGCGCGCCGAATCGCGCTGGCGGTAGCGATCGAGCGCGACGGCGCCGATGATCACGAGCCCCTTGATGATGTACTGCCAGATGTCGGATACGCCGAGCAGCACGAGTCCGTTCGTCAGTACCGCGATGATCAACGCGCCGATCAGCGTGCCGACGATCGAGCCGACGCCGCCGACGAAGCTCGTGCCGCCGAGGATCACCGCGGCGATCGCGTCGAGTTCGTAGGACTGGCCGAGCTGCAGGCCGTTGGCAGCATAGAGCCGCGCGGCGGACATCACCGCGCCGAGGCCCGCGAGCAGCCCCGACGCGGCATACACGAACATCTGGATCGCCCGCACGTTGATGCCCGACAGGCGTGCGGCTTCCGGATTGCCGCCGACGGAATAGATCCGCATCCCGAGCACGGTACGGCGCAGGATGAACCATGAGATCGCGATCACCGCGCACGCGATCACGACGAGCCACGGCACACCGAGGATCGTGCCGTTGCCGATGAACGCGAACGGCAACTGCGGATTGAACACGGTCGTGTCGTTGCCGATCAGGCGCGCGACGCCGCGCACGGCCGTCATCGCACCGAGCGTGACGATGAACGGCGGCAGGCGCAGGAATGAGATCAGGCCGCCGTTGATCGCGCCGAACACGAGGCCGACGACGAGCGCGAAGGGCACGCCGAGCCAGCCCCAGCCGGGAATGGTCGACGCGATCAGCGCGGCGACGGCCGCGGCGGCGAGCACCGAGCCGACCGACAGGTCGATGCCGCCCGTCAGGATCACGAAGGTCATGCCGGCGGCGAGCACGATGTTGATCGACGCCTGCTGCGTGACGATCGACAGGTTCTGCAGCGTGAAGAAGCCGTCGGTCAGGAAGCCGAAGCCGACGCACAGGACCAGCAGCACCGGCAGCATGCCGGCGGTGCGTATCAGCGACTGCATGCGTGCTCGATGATCGGCGGTGCGCAACTGGGGAGTACGATCGCCCACCGGATGGGCCGTCGCGGAAGCGAGGTTCCGCTGCTTGGTCGGGTTGATCATTTCGGTAACCTGAATTGTAAGAGTCAAATGAAAGAGCGCGGCTCAGTGCGCGTCGGCGAGTTCGGCCTGCGAGCCGGTCGCGAGCGCGATGATGGCTTCCTGCGTGATGGGCGTGTGCGTGTGGCCGCCGAGTTCGCCCGCGATCTCGCCTTCGCGCATCACGAGCACGCGGTCCGCGACGCCGATGATCTCGGGCAGCTCGCTCGAGATCACGATCACGCCCACGCCGGCACGGGCCAGTTCGTTGATGATCCGGTAGATCTCGGATTTCGCGCCGATGTCGACGCCGCGCGTCGGTTCGTCGAGGATCAGTACGCGCGGTTTCGTCTCCAGCAGGCGCGACAGCAGCACCTTCTGCTGGTTACCGCCCGACAGCGCGCCGACGTTGACGTTCGCGTGAGGTACACGGATCGACAGCGAGGAAATCGCATCGCGCGCGCGTTCGGCGCCGCGCGCGAGGTCGAGCGCGCCGAGCCGTGCATCGCGGTTGCAGACGGAAATGTTGATGTTGTCGCGCACGCTCATGTCGAGGAACAGGCCCTGGCGCTTGCGGTCTTCGGTCAGGTAGACGAGGCCCGCGTCGATCGCGTCGCGCGGCGAGTGTCCGCCGAACGTGCGGCCGGCCAGTTTCACGTCGCCGCGCACGCGCGGTTCGGCGCCGAAGATCAGCCGCGCGAGTTCGGTGCGGCCCGCGCCGACGAGCCCGGCGATGCCGAGCACCTCGCCGGCATGCAGGTCGAGGCTGCAGCCGCGCACGCGCGCGCCGTCGGCGATGTCGCGTACCGACAGCAACAGGTGGCCGGGGTCGTACGGCGCGTGTTCCTTCTTGTAGAAGCCGGAGATGTCGCGGCCGACCATCATCGCGACGAGACGCTCGGCCGACAGCGATTCGCGTTCGAGCGTGCCGACGTATGCGCCGTCGCGCAGCACCGACACTCGGTCGGACAGTTCGTAGATCTCCGCCATCCGGTGGCTGATGTAGATGATCGCGAGACCTTCCGCGCGCAACTGGCGGATCAGGCGGAACAGATGCTCGGTTTCGCGCGACGACAGCGGCGTCGTCGGCTCGTCCATCACGAGGATGCGGGCGCGGGTGTGCACGGCGCGCGCGATCTCGACGAGCTGCTGTTCGGCGATCGACAGCGTGTCGACGAGCGTTTCGGGGCCGAACGATGCGCCGAGGCGCGCGAGCACGTCCTGGCAGCCGCGCGCCATCGCCGCGCGGTCGATCGTGCCCCAGCGCCGGTTGCCGCGCCGCAGTTCGCGGCCGACGTAGATGTTTTCCGCGACGGTCAGGTTCGGCGACAGGCACAGCTCCTGGTAGATCACCGCGACGCCCGCATCGCGCGCGGCGAGCGGCCCGTCGATGTCGATGCGTTCGCCGTCGATCAGGATCTCGCCGCCGGCGTCGGCGCGGTATGCGCCCGACAGGATCTTCATCAGCGTCGATTTACCGGCGCCGTTCTCGCCCATCAGCGAGTGGATCTCGCCCGGATAGACGGTCAGGCTGACATTGTCCAGCGCGCGCACGGCCGGGAACGTCTTGCTGATCCGGCGCATTTCGAGCAGCGGGCGGGGCGACTCAGACCGCGACATGGTTGACCTCCTGCGAGTCGGTGCGGGCGCCCTTGAGGATGCCGGCCCGCGGGGAAAAGTTGAAGAACATCGGCAGCGTGGCCGCGCCGATCGCGCCGGCGTCGGCGCCGAACGTGCCGCGCACGAGCGTCGGCGTGCCGCGCGCTTCGGGCGCGGTGGCAACCAGTGCCGAGCGCAGGCGCGTCGTGACCGCGTCGAGCAGGCCCGCATCGGTATCGGCGTCGATCACGACTACCGGAGCATCGACCACGCACAGCACCGCGCGCAACGCCGGCGCGAGCGCGTCGACGCAGTCGTCGATCCATTCGTCGACGGCCGGCAGGCCGCGGGCAATGCAGGCTTCGAGATCGGCGCGGTTCTCGACCGTCTCGCCGTGATGGCGCAGATGGCGTACGAGCGCGTGCAGCGAGGCGCGCGCGAGCAGGATGTCCCACGGGCCGCGCGGCGGCGGCGCGGATGCCAGCCGGCTCGGCGGCACGGGAATCACGGCGATGTCGCCTGCATTGCCGGTCACGCCGCGCAGGCAGTCGCCGTCGATCGCGATGCCGCCGCCGATCGCCGGTCCGATGAAGAGGTAGACGAAGTCGTCGCACTGCCGGCCATATCCGTAGAACAGCTCGGCGATCGCAGCCGCGTTGCCGTCGTTTTCGCCGAACACGGGCAGCGACAGCGCGCGACCGAGGTCGCTCGCGAAATCGACGTCTTCCCATGCGCGGAACGTGTCGGGCGCGAGGCCGAGTTCGCGCATCCACGCGCCGAGGTTGTAAGGCTGCGCGACGCCGATGCCGGTCAGGCGGGCGCGTTCGTGGTCGGGGAGCAGGGCCTGCATCGCGTCGATGTCGTGACGCACGATCTCGAGCACGTCGGCGGGAGGGGGCAGCAGCATGTCGTGCGAGCGGCGGCCGAGCACGTCGCCCGCGAAGTTGACGAGCGCGGTTTCGATGCGCATGCGGTCGAGATGGACGCCGATGCCGAATGCGCCGCGCGGGTCGAGGCGGATCAACGATGCCGGCTGGCCGCGCTGGCCTTCGGTGCGGCCAGCGAATTCGATCAGCTTCGCATCGGCGAGCGATGCGATGATGCTGCCAACCGCCGTGCCCGTCATGCTCGCGAGACGCGCAAGGTCGGCCTTCGACGCGCTGCCTGCGCGGCGCAGCGTCTTCAGCAGCAGGCGCTCGTTGTAACGGCGCACGTTGGCCGAATTACTTCCCTGGCCGATGTGCGGGCTTCTCATGGCGTCTCCTTCCATGTTGCGCTGTGCGGTAGCGCATTAAATAAATCACGTTGATTTATTTAACCGCGTGAGCGCCGACATGTCAGCCTAGGGAAATCCCGGTGCTCGGGAAATGGGGATGGGTCGCGGAACCGGGGCGAAAACTTTGGAATTCGCGTGGCGGGCGCGTGTTCGCCGCGGACGTGACGACGTTCGTCCGGTAGGTGGCAAGGGAAGGGGGGAGCACACCGTGCGGATCAACGGCGCGGTGTGAATGATGCAGGATGGGAAATGAAAAAAGGCCGGCTAGAAGCCGACCTTTTTATAAAACAAGTGGTGCCCAGGAGAGGACTCGGTCACACGAGCGCGACCCCGGCTGCGCTTGCAAGCGCAGCCTTTCGAGTCCTCTCGCAAAGCGCGCAGGCGCTTTGCTTCCTGGGCCTGAAAAAGAAAAAGGCCGGCTAGAAGCCGACCTTTTTAAATAAGTGGTGCCCAGGAGAGGACTCGAACCTCCACGGTGTTGCCACCGCTAGGACCTGAACCTAGTGCGTCTACCAATTCCGCCACCTGGGCACGTTTCGCTTGCTGCGATGCGAAAGACCGCAATTATAGCGTGCCCGAACGGCCTGTCAACAGATTTTGCACGGTCTTTAAAGGGGCGAGAAAAGGGCGCATGCCGGATTTGCCGTGTTCGAGTATCGCTGCCGGGGCGATCCAAATGCGAACGATTGCTGCCGGAGAAGAGCGAGCGAATTTCCTGAGCGCAGGTTCAAGTCCGTCGCCGGAGAAGTTATTGTACGGTGCGTACCTGTCGTACCGCGCCGACTCGCGAATGCAGGCGGTGGGCGCCGCGCGGTTGTCCGCTCGCTTGGCGACACCATGCACATCGCGTAGTCGTCTGCCGCTGTAGAGCGCGCGGTACATGCAAGCGAACGCATTTGCATCGCGATTATTTCTGTTACTATTGCAGTAACGTTTTTATGGAAGAACCAAAAAGGAGTTTCCGATGTCTGAAATCGCAGTGGTTTTTCATAGCGGCTACGGCCATGCGGCCGTCATTGCGGACGCAGTCGCCCGTGGTATCGAGAAGGTCGACGGTGCGTCGGTCAAGCTGATCCCTGTCGACGCGATCGACGAACACTGGGAGTACCTGGAGCGCGATGCCAAGGCGATCGTCTTTGGTTCGCCGACCTACATGGGCAGCGCGTCCGCGCAGTTCAAGGGCTTCATGGACGCATCGTCGAAGCATTGGGGCAAGTGGCGAGACAAGCTGGCGGCCGGCTTTACGGTGTCGGCGTCGCAAAGCGGCGACAAACTGGCGACGCTGCAGCAGCTTGCTGTCTTCGCTGCCCAGCATCAGATGCTGTGGGTCAGCCTCGGTCTGATGCCCGGCAACAACAGCAGTACGGGTTCGGTCAACGATCTGAATCGACTCGGGTCGTTCCTCGGTGCGATGGCGCAGGCGAATGCGGACGAGGGCGGCGATGCGATTCTCGAGAGCGATCGAAAGACGGCCGAATTGCTGGGCGAGCGCGTCGCGATTGCCGCGAAACGCTGGAACGGTGCCTGAAGCCGATGGCCGGTCGGCGCTGTCTCGATGGTCGTCCGGCTGACGGATGGGTGGCGCCGATGCGGGACCGGAAATGAAAAAAGGCCGGCTGGAAGCCGACCTTTTTAAATAAGTGGTGCCCAGGAGAGGACTCGGTCACACGAGCGCGACCCCGGCTGCGCTTGCAAGCGCAGCCTTTCGAGTCCTCCCGCAAAGCGCGCAGGCGCTTTGCTTCCTGGGCCTGAAAAAGAAAAAGGCCGGCTAGAAGCCGACCTTTTTAAATAAGTGGTGCCCAGGAGAGGACTCGAACCTCCACGATGTTGCCACCGCTAGGACCTGAACCTAGTGCGTCTACCAATTCCGCCACCTGGGCACGTTTCGCTTGCTGCGATGCGAAGACCGCTATTCTAGCGTGTCTTCGAAGTCTGTCAACACAATTTCATCCGAAGCGATAAAAATATCGCATCCTTGTGCGACGGAGTCTCACGCGCCGACCGGATCCGCGCGTTTTGCCGCGAAATTCCAGCGCTGCGCCTGGCCCGTATCGACCCGTGCCGGCAGCAGTCCGGCGGCGAGGAACGTGTCGGCGATCTTCTGCTGTTCGCCGAAATTTTGCGCGACCACTGCGCGAACGAGGTAGCTGCGGCGCGCGTTCGCGCGCGCGATAGTCGCCGCGTCGAGCCCCCAGATCGGCGCAAGCGTATTCGCGGCCTCCTGCGGATGGTTGCGCAGCCACGCGCCGGCCTGCGACAACTGGTCGAACAGGATCTGGACAACGTCGGGCCGCGCGGCGGCGAAACTGCTCGATGCGAGGTAGTAGCGCTGGTACGACGCGAGTCCGTTGCCGTCGGCCAGAATCCGCACGTCGGGATTCCGGTCGACCGACGCGACATACGGATCCCACGTGATCCATGCGTCCACGCTGCCGCGCTCGAACGCTGCGCGGCCATCTGCGGGCGTCAGGTAGTGGATCGCCGCGTCGGCGGGCGTGAGCTTTGCGCGTGCGAGTGCGGCGAGCAGCAGGTAGTGGCTGCCGGCCGCCTTCGTGACCGCGATGCGCTTGCCCTTGAGATCGGCGAGCGTTCGAAGTGTGTTGTCCTGCTTGACGACGATCGCCTGTGCCTTCGGCGACGGCGCTTCCTGCGCGACGTACACGAAACGCGCATGCGCGGCCTGCGCGAAGACCGGGACCGTGTCGGCGACGTCGGCGCTGAAATCGACGGCGCCGACGTTGAGCGCTTCGGTCAGCGGCAGCCCGCTCGCGAATTCATGCCACGACACGCGCAGGCCGAGCGGCGCAAGCGTCTGCTCGAGTGCGCCGCGCGTCTTGAGCAGTGTGATGAGCGTCGAAGACTTCTGGTAGCCAATGCGCAATGCGGCGGGCGTGGTCTCGGCGTGCGTTCGGACGCCCGCCGCAGTAAGGCCTGCGGCCAGCATCGCGCGCGCGAACGCGCGACGGTTCATCGACGTCATGAATCGTGCTCCTCGTTGGGTTCGTTGCAATGAAGCGGGCCGGCTAACGTACCAACGGGGAGGGCGGGCGATAACCGATAAATTCTGCTATCGATCCGACTGGCGGGCATAAGGGTGGGCGGGCGATAACCGATAAATTCTGCTATCGATCCGACTGGCGGGCATAAGGGTGGGCGGGGAGACGGTCGCCGCGCAGAGTCCGGGGATCGCGCCGAAGGCGCTCAATCCGCGCGCCTGCGGAAATTCATGAAGGCCGAGTTCGACGAGCCGTGCCGGTTGCTGCGCAGGTTCATCGGTGAGTAAGTCGCTCTTTTTCCCGAGTCGGAAATGAAAAAGGCCGGCTAGAAGCCGACCTTTTTATAAAACAAGTGGTGCCCAGGAGAGGACTCGAACCTCCACGGTGTTGCCACCGCTAGGACCTGAACCTAGTGCGTCTACCAATTCCGCCACCTGGGCACGTTTTGCAGTAGCTGCTTGCTGCAAAGAAGCGAAATTATAGCGCCCCAATTATTCGTGTCAACACTTTTTTGCGATGCATCGCAAACCGGCTGCCGTCGCGCCCGCCCGCGGCATTCCCGTCATTTGGCGACACAGGCGGGTGATAGAATGACCCGCCGCCGTCAATATAGAACTGTCTGACGGACACCTCTATGTTGATGCCGTGCACCATCAGTCAACGCAACGAGAACAATCATCGACAAACCCTTGAGCAAATATCCGTACCCCATTCCGAGCCGTGAAGAAATTCTCGGCGTGCTGCGTACGAGCGATGCGCCGCTGGCTGCCAACGACATCGCCGAAGCACTGTCGATCAAGCGTCAGGAGCGCGAAGGGTTCTTCCGGCGTGTCGCCGCGATGGAGCGCGACGGCCAGATCCGCCTCGACAAGCGCGGCCACTACCAGTTGACCCATCCGTCGAATTTCGTCGCAGGGCGCGTGCAGGGGCATCGCGACGGCTACGGGTTCGTGATCCGCGACGACGGTCAGGACGACCTGTTTTTGCCGAACGGCGAAATGCAGAAGGTGATGCACAACGACCGCGTGCTCGCGCGGATCGTCGGCTACGATCGCCGCGGCCGGCCGGAAGGGCATGTCGTCGAAGTCACCGAGCGCGCGAACAAGCGCGTGATCGGCCGCCTGCTCAACGAGAACGGCGCGCTGATCGTCGCGCCGGAAGACAAGCGCATCGGCCACGACATCCTGATCACGCAGAACGTGAAGAAGGCGAGGGTCGGGCAGGTCGTCGTCGTCGATCTGACCGATTTCCCGAGCCGTCATTCGCAGCCGCTCGGCCGTGTCGCCGAAGTCCTCGGCGACATCGACGATCCGGGCATGGAAATCGAAATCGCGGTGCGCAAGTACGGCGTGCCGCATGAATTCAGCCAGTCGGCGCTCGACGAAGCCGCCGCGCTGCCCGACAAGGTGCGGCCGGCCGACCTGCGCTTCCGCGTCGACCTGCGCGACGTGCCGCTCGTGACGATCGACGGCGAGGACGCACGCGACTTCGACGACGCCGTTTACTGCGAGCCGGTCAAGGTCGGTCGCGGCGACGGCTTCCGGCTGATCGTCGCGATCGCCGACGTGTCGTACTACGTACAGCCGGGCAACGGGCTCGATGCCGACGCGCTCGAGCGCAGCACGTCGGTCTATTTCCCGCGCCGCGTGATCCCGATGCTGCCGGAGAAGCTGTCGAACGGCTTGTGCTCGCTGAACCCGCAAGTCGACCGCTGCGTGCTCGCGTGCGACATGGTGATCACCGCGCGCGGCGAGATCAAGGCGTACCAGTTCTATCCGGCCGTGATCCATTCGGCTGCGCGCCTTACGTACACTGAAGTGGCGGCCGTGCTGTCGAACACGAAGGGGCCGGAGGCCGCGCGCCGCGCGGAGCTGCTACCGCACCTGCAGAACCTGTACGGCGTCTACAAGTCGCTGTTCGCCGCACGGCAGAAGCGCGGCGCGATCGACTTCGATACGACCGAGACCTACATCGTCTGCAACTCGCAGGGCAAGATCGAGCAGATCGTGCCGCGCCAGCGCAACGATGCGCACAAGCTGATCGAGGAGTGCATGCTGGCCGCGAACGTCTGCGCGGCCGACTTCCTGAAGCGCAACAAGCATCCGGGCCTGTACCGCGTGCACGCGGGGCCGACGCCGGAGAAGCTCGAGAACCTGCGTGCGTTCCTGCGCGGCATGGGCCTGTCGCTCGGCGGCGGCGACAAGCCGCATGCAAGCGACTACGCGGCGCTGATGGCGCAGATCCGCGACCGGCCCGACGCGCAGATGCTGCAGCCGATGCTGCTGCGTTCGATGCAGCAGGCCGTCTACAGCCCGGACAACATCGGCCACTTCGGTCTCGCGTACGAGGCGTACGCGCACTTCACGAGCCCGATCCGTCGTTATCCCGACCTGCTCACGCACCGCGCGATCTATTCGATCCTGTCCGGCAAGAAGTACGTGCCGAAGGCGCCGGAGGGCTTCGAGCTGAACACCGCGCTGTCTCCGCGCGCCCGCGCGATGCAGCAGGCCGACGACGAAGCGCGCAACCGCTCGCGCTCGAACACGGCGATCTGGGAAGAGCTCGGCCTGCACTGCTCGGCGAACGAGCGGCGTGCGGACGAAGCGTCGCGTGACGTCGAGGCATGGCTCAAGTGCTACTTCATGCGCGACAAGCTCGGCGAGGAATACGGCGGGATGGTGAACGGCGTCACGTCGTTCGGCATCTTCGTGCAGCTCGACACGCTGTTCATCGAAGGGCTCGTGCACGTCACGGAACTCGGCTCGGACTACTTCCAGTACGACGAGATCAAGAATGAGCTGCGCGGCGAACGGACGGGCATCCGCTATCGTCTGTCGGACCGGGTGCGCGTGCAGGTGAGCCGCGTCGATCTCGACGCGCGCAAGATCGATTTCCGCCTCGTGCGCGATACGCCGGTGAAGGCGCCGCGCCCGTCGCCCGCGCCGGCTGCTGCAGGCGCAGGTGCCGGCGCCGATCGCAACGGCCCGCGCGTGCGTGCGCTGCCGCAGGCGGAAGAGCTCGCGCCGCGCCGCAAGAAGGCCGCAAGCGCACCGAGCGTCGCGGTGAAGGAAGCACGTGCCGCACGCAAGAAGGGCGGCAGCGGTGGCAGTGGCGGTGCGGCGGCGAAGCCGACCGCGAAGAAGGCACGCGCCCGCAAGAAGTATTGAGCGTTCGGGGCGGCGCAAGCGCACGCCCTGCAGTATCGAGAGACGCCGCGTCACCGGTCATCGGCCGGCAACGCGGCGCTTTCCTTTTCCATGGATCGCGGCCGCGCGCGTCGCGCGGCCGCACGTTTGATCGAAGGTTGTTCCAGTCATGTCACGTCTGAAGGTTCTTTACGGTTTTCATGCGGTGACCGCACGTTTGCGGCACGATGCATCGACGGTTGCGGAGGTGCTGTACGACC
>Ga0207695_10001138_pt1 | contig 46094 bp, 35 predicted proteins | sample KBSC54metaG_FD_184354 | JGI IMG/M metagenome (GOLD analysis project Ga0207695, IMG submission 184354) | Corn rhizosphere microbial communities from Kellogg Biological Station, Michigan, USA - KBS C5-4 metaG (SPAdes) (version 2) | ecosystem: Host-associated > Plants > Roots > Rhizosphere > Soil...
CCGAATGCCTTGTCATCGCCGCCAAGAAGCTCACCCGGATTGCATTCGGCATTTCACAGAACGGACAGACCTTCAACCCAGAGAATTTCTGCTGGGGGACTTGACGCGCAGACTTAGAATCTGGGCTAAAGGCGTTGCCCCGTTGGGGCAAGTCCATTCGAATAACCGGTCGTCGCATGGTTTGGCTCGATGACTTCGTTATGAATGAGTTCAAGGAGTAGCGGTTCCGACTGAGGATGCATCTCTTCGTGCCATTGATTTACTCAACAGAGCCATACCCTGCAGGGCGAACAGTCTTTGGGTAAACATGGCATCCATGCCCCAAGGGGGCATCGCCTTTAGCCTAGGGTAGCGCTTCAGGGCGTTACCCTAGGAGACGTGCATCGGCCCGAAATCGAACTCCAACGGAGTTCCGTCGACTTCTTTTCGTGCGCTGAGGAAGTCGTAGTCCAGTCTCTTTAACGGCTAAACCTCATCGAACGCAATCCGGAATCCGATGGTCGGGCTGCGATCCAGGCCCGGCCAGATTCGGATGAACTTGGCGGCGAACGAGGGGTCGCGGAGACCGCTGTCGGCGTACCATTCCGAGCCCTTGGATTGGTACGCCGTGCCTCCTTTCAGCAAGCCGTAGCGGGTTCGCCCGTCGGAATACTCGTTCTCGGTCAGATTCCAAACCTCCGGCTTGAGTCGCTTCCCGCCGGATTTTTCTTGCGCGATCTGCCACTCCTCGTCGGTTGGCAATCTTCCCCCCACCCACGTGGCATAAGCGCGGGCGTCCTCGATGTCCACATAAACGACGGGCTCGTTTTCGCGCCCGCGGGGAGGGTGGCCACTTTGCCAATGTGTGAGGAAATTCTCCTCTAATCGGGGCCGGTAGTGAGTCGCGGTGAGGAACCGTCCGAATTCCTCGTTGGTGACCTCGGAGTTTGCGAGCGAGTATCCGAGGGTGGTCACCGAGCGGGTCTCTTGAGTTCCTTGGTGAAGCTCGGGATAGACCGTATCCGCAAGGTGGGCGTATCCGCGCTCGCCGCACTCTCTTACGCGATAATGCGTGGTTACGGAGTAGGTTCCCGCCGCAACGGCGGTCGTTTCGGGCCTTGGAGGCTGTCCTTGATGAGGTTTACGATGTTCGGCGAGCGGTAAAGCAAGCGGCGACTTCGCGCGGTTCACGCCAACGGGTTCTAATCGATGGGTTTGACCAGCTAAAAAGGTTCGTAGGTCTTCGCCCAGCGTCCCTGCCGGGACGGCAAGAATTGCGGCCATCTCGAACGGTCCCAATTCGCCTCCTGCCCTCGACAGTTCGCGACCGGTCATCAGATCGAACAGACGCTCGTCTGGCTGGCGGTGAAGGTCGAACCATACGTCTTGGATCTTTTCGTTCCCCCGGTTCACCACCGTCCACAGCCTTTGTCCGGCAAATTTCCACTCGCTTGCGAAGAGGGAGGCATGCGCGGTGTCAATTAGGGGCGTCCAAATTCCGTGCGAGAAGTGCCGGGTGAAGTGCCTTTGGATCGGCAGGATCTTGCGCAGGAGGAGTTGATTCGCCGCCGGCCAGCCGTTCCAAGAACCGAAGATGTTTTCCCAGACGAGCATGCCGGCGCCGTTCATCCAAGCGGTGTGGATCTCGTCCGTGTGGTCGAGGTCCCACCTACGGATCATGTGCATCATGTGCCGCTGCTCAAACCACCGGTTTCTCAAAATCCCCGGGGCGTTATTCGGCGCCGAGGCGCCCTTGTCGAACCACTGTGCCCATGAGGCATTGTTGAGTTCCAGGCTTTCGATTGGAAGCGAGAGCTCTGACTCGAAGGTCACGCCGCTCTTTGAGCGATCGACAGCCTGCCTAAGCTCCGAACTCCCGCGGTTAAGGGTATCGAGGAAAATGCCGTCTGCGTCGATTGCGTGGACGACTTTCGCCAAAGCTTCCGGATCGGCATCGCGGTCTCGACGCGTACCCGTATCCCAGGGATTGTAGTCAATAAAAATCCGGACGCCATGGGCATGGAATCGCCTCACTGCGTCACGCAGGCCATTCAAACCGCCCGGCAACTGGCTGTAATAGTCGAACTGATTCCGATCGTCGAAGCCGATGCGCGGATAGGCCTGCCAAAGTACCACTGCATCGTAGCCGCCGAAGACGCGTTGCCCCTCCGCCACATAATCTTCGACTTTGTACGCGCCAGTGCGATGATCGATGAACGTCTCGTCCCAGACCATCGCCTTGTTACAGGCATAGCAGCTTGAGACCCAGTGCAACGCCTCGTTGTCGTAGGCGTGTCCGACATAGCCCATGCTTCGCCGTGTGTTTACGCGCCAAGTAAGCAAGTCCTTTCGCCACGCGTCGCGCGCTTTGGGATCGACGGGAGGAAACGAAATCTCAGGAAACTCTTCGGCCATGGTTATGCCTCCTACCGCCGTCCCGTAAAGGCTGGGCCGGTCGAGGACCGGAAGTGCCCAGAGTAACTCGTCGACATATGGACCTTGTCGCCTTCGAAACGGCAGGCTATTTGGACCGTGAGTGGGCTCTCAAGATCCTTCAGAACGGCGACGTAATTGAGCTCGTCTTGCCAGACGCCCTGAGCCGACACGAGCGTCTTTGAATTCCAGGGAAGCGAGATTCGGTTCTCGATCCACTCTCCGATCCCGATCTCTAATCTTTGGGTCGACTGTGCATCCGTGGTGGATAGGACGGTGCGATGGTCGCCAAACTCGAACTGTAAGCGAAGGAGTTCTGCGGCATTGTCGTCAACGGATTCGTAAGTTCCGGAGAAGCTTGTCGGCGCTTCGGAGTGGGGAAGACCTTGCGGGCCGGCAATCTCCAAGGTCGATAATCGCTCCCTCAGTTCGTCGGCGCCAAGCGAATTCTCCGGTAATGCCGATTCTTGATAGGCGGGAAACACATGCATCCAGACTAGGTTCAACACGGCCTGCATGTCGCCGAGAGAAGATGTGATCGCGATTACGGAATCGTGAAGGTCATCCACGATACAGTACTGTCCGAAGGCGCCGTCGCCCCGATAGCAGCCGTTTAGGCAGCGCCAAAACTGGAACCCGTAGCCCTGCGCCCAGTCGCTCTTCGGGTCGTCACCGTTTGAGATATGGGTACGCGATGCTGTCTCGACCCATTCTGCGGAAAGAAGCTGCTGGCCCTCCCAGACACCCTTTTGGAGATAGAGCTGACCAAGCTTGGCAATAGTTTCCGTAGCAACACAAATTCCGGTTCCGCCCAATGAAATTCCATGCGGACAAGTCGGCCATTCCACTCTTCCTACGCCAAGGGGCTCGAAGAGACGTTTTTGAAGAAACGCCAACGTCGTCTCTCCGGAGATCTTCTGCACAATTGCCGAGAGCATGTAAGTCGCGCTCGTGCTGTACCGAAACTTTGTCCCTGGTTCATGCTCGACAGGAGATGCCAAGAAGCTCTGGACCCAATCGCCATCGGTGCGCTGATTCAGATCGAAGAGCGGATCTGCTTCTTGGCCGGCCGACATACTCAACAAGTCCCTCACCCGCATGGCAAGCAAGTTCGCGGCAGGATCCGCCGGCATCTTGTCGGGAAAGAACGAGGCCACCTTATCATCAAGGGAAACCAGCCCCGCGTCCACAAGCATCCCGATCGCGGTCGAAGTGAAGCTCTTGCTGAGCGAATAGACCAGATGAATTTGGTCGGCCGAGTAAGGCTTCCACCAGCCCTCAGCACAGACCTTTCCGTGCCGAACCACTATCACGCTGTGGAGTTCCAAGTTGGCGTCGCGTACGCCATCAAGAAAGCCGATCAGCGAAGCCGAGGGTATGCCTACGGCTTCCGGGGTTGACCGGGGTAGGGAACCGGGCGCAGTGTTGAGCATGTCTGGGACGTTACCCATTTCCAGGCCAGGGAAAGCCCGGTACCCTAGGACAGGCTTATCCAAGGGAACGGCTAGGCGTAGTAAAGGTCAGCATATGAGCGTCCACGCGATTCACCACGTCACCGCCGTCACCGCCCGAATCTCTGAAAACCTGGAGTTCTACACGAAGGGGCTGGGCTTGCGTCTCGTGAAGAGAAGCGTGAACCAGGACGACGTCAGCGCGTACCACCTTTTCTACGCAGACGCGGTCGGTTCGCCGGGAACGGATATGACGTTCTTCGACTGGCCCAACATCGGTCCGAACTCCCCCGGCGCCGGCAGCATCGCTTCCACCGCCTTCCGAATCCCTACCGCATCGCTCGATTGGTGGGAAACCAGGCTCGGGGACCTCGATACCGCGCCGCAGCGCATCGAGGACGACTTCGGGCGTGAATCTATTCAGTTCTCGGACCCCGAAGGCCAGCGCCTCGAATTGGTAGAGGACGAAGGCTTGCCGGCCCCCACCACTCCGTGGGAGGCAAGCGTTCCGGCCGAACACGCTCTCCGCGGCATCCTCGGCGTCGACCTGGAAAGTGCCCGCCCGGACATGACAAAGCGAGTGCTCACCGAACTCCTCGGTTACCATCCGCTCACGGGTTCCGACGAAGCCTTCGGCGTCGCCGACCAAGAAACCACCGGCCGAGTCCGGGTTTTTGATTCACCTTCCCGCCGGGTCGCAAGGCTTGGCGCCGGCGGCGTTCATCACGTGGCTTTCCGGGTGAAGGATGACGACGTGCTAAGGGCGATGCAGGAGAAAATCGAGAAGGTTGGCCTGAAGACCTCCGGCTACGTGGATCGCTACTACTTCCATAGCCTCTACTTCCGCGAGCCAGGCGGCATTTTGTTCGAATTGGCAACCGATGGGCCTGGTTTTGCGAGTGACGAAGACATGGCGTCGTTAGGTGAGAGGCTGGCTCTACCGCCGTTCTTGGAGCCACGCCGGGCCGAGATCGAGTCGGGCCTCAAGCCTCTCTCTTGAACGGCAAAAAGGGGGGCAGACTTCGCATATTTACGGGTAAACCCGCTCGTTTTATCGGTTAAGTGAATTTTTATTCACGTTTTGGAGCGCAACATGCTTTTTTGCCGATAGTCGTGCTACCTTAGCCTTGCGAGAGGCACGGAGGCTTCCGCAAAGATATTTGTGGGCGTATGCCCCACAAAACACAGGGATGGTACGGCAATTATCGGCTGGATTTTCCTGGCGGATCTCGCTAGGAGCCTTGACGGGCGGTATCGCATGGATTGGTCTATGCGATTTCATCGCGGCGCAAGGCCATCTCAACGTCCTGTACCTTATCGTTCTGAATGGCATTTATCTCATCGTCATTACGGCGATTCTCCTGCGCGTTGCCGATGCCGATAGTCGGACGAAGCGCGAGCAACTCCGCCAAGAACAGCTGACCGGAGCTGAGGTCGTGCGCCGGTTGGCCCAGGTCGCCGCATTGCATGACGGCGATACCGCCCTTCACTGCGATCGCATCGGATCGCTTGCGTTTGAGCTGGCTCGCGAGATGGGGCTTGCAAGTGAAAAGTGCGAGATGTTACGTCACGCGGCCGTCCTCCATGATCTTGGAAAGGTGGGGGTCGACCGCGCGATTCTCGCCAAGCCAGGCCCGCTGACCCAAAGCGAAAAGGAAGAGGTGCGGCGTCATGTCGAACTCGGAGCCGCTATTTTGGAGGGCGCACGCCATCCCGTCCTTGAGGTTGCGTTGGTCGCTATTCGCACTCACCACGAGTGGTGGGACGGTCGCGGCTATCCCCAGGGGCTTACCGGTAATGAGATCCCGATCGAAGGCCGTATTGTGGCCGTTTGCGATGTCTTCGATGCCTTGACCACCCAACGTCCGTATCGTCAGGCGTTAGGTCCTGACGTTGCGCTGGAATACCTTCGGGAGGCATCCGGCGTCCAATTCGATCCACAGATCGTCGATGCCTTTGAGCGTTGCTTCCCTCGACTGCTTGAGATCTACCCTCAAGAAGTCTGCAAAGCCATCGCGCTTTAATCGCTTAGAGCACGTTGCTTCGGTCGCTCAGGGAACCCATAATGCCCTCGCGGACCATTTCCAAGAACTGCTCCACCACGTCCGGATCGAACTCCGTGCTCGACCTTTCTTCGATGTATTTGAGCGCGTCGGCGGTAGACCAAGCGTCGCGGTAGGGGCGCTTGGACGTCAACGCGTCATACACGTCGACAACGGCGAAAATCCGCGCGGACCAGGGGATTTCGCGCTCTGCGAGACCTAATGGGTAGCCGGTGCCGTTCCACTTTTCGTGGTGCGAAAGGGGAATATCGAGGGCCGGCTGAAGGAACTTGATCGGCGAAAGGAGGTTGAACGCCACGCGAGGGTGGGTCCGCATAATGCTCCATTCCTCGGGGGACAGAGGGCCTGGCTTGTGCAGGATCGCATCAGGAATCGCGATCTTGCCGATGTCGTGAAGCAACGCACCGCGTCGAAGGTGCGGCACTTGATCGGTGGGAAACCCGAGGCGTTCCGCCAGGCGAACCGACAGTTCGGCAACGCGGCGGCTGTGTCCTTCGGTTTCCCGGTCGCGCGCGTCCAGAGTTCGTACCCAGCCGTCCAAAGTCGCCTCGTAGGCCATGGAGAGTTCGCGCTTCGTATGGAGTAGGTCGGTGATGTCCAAAGCGACCGTGCCGACATACATCTCGTGGCCGGCAAGCTCGACCGGGAATTTCATCACATGCCAGCTTCGCAATCCCAGTCCGGGCGCCTCAAACGTGAGTCTCAGTTGAACCGGCTCGCCATTTGAACGAACGCTGGTGTCCGCTTCCACGAGCCGGCGGGCGTCTTCCGCGTTGAAGATTTCCTCGGCTCGCTTACCGCGGAAAGTTTCCCACCAAGGCTCGATCTCGGGCATGGGCGAACGATTAATGTAGGTGTAGCGGCCGTCCTGATCCTTCAGGGCCGCCATCACCGGCGAGTGGTTCATGAACGCCTCGAAGAGGGCGTTACGTTGGGCCAATTCGATCTCGACTTGGGCGTTGCGCAGTTCGACGTTTACCCGATAGGCCAGGCGCTGTACGAACTCGAAATCCTCGGTCGTGAAGGGAGTTGTCCGGGTAGCTTCGTCGAGAAAGCAAACGCTAATATGGCTCGTGCGATTGTTCGTCACCCGGCAAGCCAAGTAGGAATTCAGGCCAAACTTTGCGCGAACCTTGTGTTGGCTGAAGCGGCTCCGCTCGATGTCTTCGATCCCGACCGCTTTGTCGGACACCAATATTTCCCGGCAAATCGTCTGATCGGCCGGGCAGTGGAAACCCCTAGCGAGATGTTCGGTTGGTCGTCCCGCCGCCAGTACGAAGACTTCGTCGCCGCGGAGTTCGGTTACCAGCGCGTTGCTCATGCCGAGCTCCAAGCACCCAAATAGGAGAATCCGCTCTAGTTTCTCGTCGGGCGTCATTTGCGGTTCGGTTTCAAGGCCCTCAAGGGCGCTCTCACGGCGGGTGCGGATAAGGCGCTCCGCCTCCGCGAATGCGGCGGTTCTTAGGTTTCGAACGGCCTGCGTGTCGCGCAGAATGGCGGCGGCAAGCCGCGCGGGACTGGATCGGTCGATGACGTCGGTTGCGCCGTAGCGCATAAGCTGAGCGGCCTCATCGTCCTCGACCGGTCCCGTCAGCAAAATGCAGGGAAGATTGCGTGCCTTAGGAAATTCATCGGCAAGCCGGCCCTCGTGAAAGTACTCGATTTCACTCTGGTCCACTAGTACGAGATCGAAGCCCTCTTCCTCCAGGGCACGGCGTGCTTCGTCGTTATCGAACGCTGGGCGCAACAGGGCAAGAATCCCCTGCCGGGCAAGTTCCTGAGCCAAATCATCTGCAGCTTCAGGATTCGTATCCACATAGAGGACGTGGATCGGCTTGCCATCGTAAGGAGTCGTCATGTCCTACTATTCGTTATATAGCAAATCCCGGCAGGGCGTCAAAGTTCTCATTCTGTTTAGCGTCAATCGTTTTAATTTTGCGCCGCAAGTGGTTGTTTTCACGACGCGGCCCAACCCCTAATCTCGACGCTTCAAGGGCGCTTTTCGATTCGCCGGACGCGTTTCGGAGCGGGTAAGTTTTTCGGGGATAAGCACGAGCGACGAGATTACACCCAAGGGCGGTTAACTCTCGGTAAAGTCCATCGGAGAAGCTTTTGAAATTAACGCGATTAAATGGAAGCTACGGGCCGATTTGGGCCGCTCAACGGGCAGAAGGTCTTTACGCCGTTGAGTGGCAAAATGGACGACCTTTCGCTTTAGAGGACCGTTTAGAAGGCGCTATGCTCGCTCCGGTTGAACCGCCGATGATCTTGGGTATCGGGCTCAACTATCGTCAGCACGCCGTCGAAACGGGGGCCAAGATTCCCGACTACCCGATCGTGTTTTACAAAGCTCCGGGAACCCTCGTTGGCCCAGAAGCGCCGATCGTTCTTCCGCGTTGCTTGCGCAGCGACAAGGTGGACTACGAGGGCGAACTGGCGTTCGTGATCGGCCGAGACGCGAAAAATGTGCCCGCGAGCGAAGCGATGGACTTTGTCCTCGGCTTCACCATTGCCAACGATGTAAGCGCCCGAGATTGGCAGATCGAACGCGGCGGCGGACAATGGACCCGTTCCAAGTCGTTCGACTCCTTCTGTCCCGTCGGCCCGGTTCTTGTAACCACGGATGAGTTGCCGAACTACGACCGTCTGCGAATCACCACTCGGGTTAATGGAACAACCCTCCAAGATTGGACCACGAGCGATCTCATCTTCGGCGTCCCTCAGCTCGTCGAGTTTCTTTCCGGAAGTACGACCCTCCCGGCCGGCACGCTCGTCCTAACGGGAACCCCACACGGAGTGGGAATGGCTCGAAAGCCGCCCATTTGGCTGCAAGCCGGTGATGTGGTGGAAGTCGAGATCGAAGGCATCGGCATACTGAGAAACCCGGTGATCGAAGAGCCGATTTGACATGGCTCTGGTAAGGTCGAAGGACGTTGCTTGGTTGTCTGATCCTGTTGTTGCAAACGTCCCCCGCATTGCCTGCATGGGCGCTGGGTGGGTTCGCGCGGCCTGATGGGGTGAACCCCATCATTTCGCCGGACCCTGGCATCACGTTCGACTGCCCCATGCGTAAGGCGACGGTTGCGTGGGAGGCGAACGACACATTCAATCCCGCCGCGACAGTGCGAAACGGAAAAATTTGCGTCCTCTATCGCTCCGAGGATCGTTCCGGAGTAGGCATCGGCGAGCGCACCTCGCGTATCGGCATCGCTGAGAGCACGGATGGCATTCACTTCAAACGCTCCGGGAAGCCCGTCTTATTTCCCGCCGAAGACGCCCAAAAGGAAAACGAGTGGCCTGGCGGCTGCGAAGATCCTCGCGTGACCGTCACGAAGGACGGGACCTACGTGATGATGTACACCCAGTGGAACCGGAAGATCGCCCGTCTCGCGGTGGCCACTTCAAAGGATCTGACGCACTGGCTGAAATCCGGCCCCGCGTTCCAGCGAGCATTCGGTGGCAAGTTCGCCGGGACCTGGAGCAAGTCCGGTTCGGTTCTTACGGAACTTGACCACGGCCACCTTGTCATGGCGAAGGTCCACGGGCACTATTGGATGTATTGGGGTGAAGGCACGATCTATGGCGCTACGTCGGACAACCTGACCGATTGGACGCCGTTCGTAGACGACCGGCGAGAGCTTGTCCCGATCGTCAAAACCCGCAAGGGATACTTCGATAGCGACCTCGCGGAATGCGGGCCTCCGGCCGTCAAGACGGACCGTGGGATTCTCCTCCTCTACAACGGTAAGAATGCCTCCAACGACTCCAGGGATCCGCGGTATCCCTCCGCGGCGTATTGCGCGGGGCAGGTGCTCTTCGACGCGGAGCGTCCCGAAGTAATCAAGGAACGATTGGACACCCCGTTTCTCCGCCCGATGGCGCCGTTCGAGAAGAGTGGGCAGTACCGCAGTGGCACCGTCTTTATTGAGGGGCTCACGTACTTCCACGCGAAGTGGTGGCTCTATTACGGGTGTGCCGATTCCCGCGTCGCGGTGGCGGAGTTCGATCCGAGGAAGCCCACACCTCCCGACCCGATGCCTTAGGTTTTCTATGCCGCTCGCCGCCTTTCCCAAGTGTTTCCTGGACGCGATCTGCGTCGAGCACACCATGACGGTAGAGGAGTGGATCGAACTCGCCGCGGGCGAACTAGATATCGACGGGCTAGAATTCTATTCCGGGTTTACGCCGCTTGGCGACCGCACGGCTTTGCGCGCGCTAAGGCGTCGGGCGTCGAACCATGGCCTCGCGATCCCGATGATGTGCCATTCCCCGGACTTCACGCACCCCGATCCGGCGTATCGCCAGAAGGAAATCGAACGGCAAAAGCGCGCCATCGAGGCGACGGCGGAGTTGGGTGGTCAATTCTGCCGCGTACTGTCCGGGCAGCGCCGTCCCGAGATTTCGATAGCGGAGGGGATTCGGTATGCCGCGGACTGTATCCAGATCTGCATTCGGCATGCAGACGAATTTGGAATCGTTCTGAACCTAGAGAACCACTACAAAGACGGTTGGTGGGAATACCCCGAACTCGCCCAGCGCCTTCCCGACTTCTTGGCGCTGGTGGAAGCGATCGGAGAATCCCCGGCGTTTGGCGTCAACTACGACCCCTCGAATGCGATCATCGCGGGAGACGATCCGATCGAGGTGCTCGAAGCGGTCAAGCATCGCGTCGTTACGATGCATGCAAGCGACCGGTTTCTAAGTCCGGGCGCCACTCTTGCCGACCTTAAGCAACTCGACGCGCATCCGACTCAGGGCTACGCGGGAATCCTAAACCACGGCGTAGTCGGGCGAGGGCTAAACGACTTTGACCAAATCTTCTCGATCCTCGGGCGGGCCGGTTTCCAGGGATGGGTAAGCATTGAAGACGGACAAGACCCCGTGCTCGGCATGGAGCATTTGCGGCTCTCGGCCGCGTTCTTGCGGCAAAAGATGGAAGCTCACGGACTTCGCTAAACTCACGGTCATGCTGGGACTCGTCAACTACGCGCCCGAACCAATGTCGGTTGAACTGCGCGAACTGCCCACGCCGTCGATCGGACCGAACGACGTGCTCTTGCACGTCAAGGCGGTGGGCGTCTGCGGATCGGACCTTCACATGTTCTATGGGACGCCGTCGTGGAGGGTGAACTACCCCGTCGTGCTTGGCCACGAGTTCGGGGGAGTCATCGTGGAGGCGGGCGCAGATGTCCAACATTTCCGTATCGGAGATCGAGTCGTAAGCGAAACTCCGGCTTGGTTAGACACCAGTACGCCGTTCTTTCGAACGGGTCGCTACAACATCGATCCCGACCGGCAGGGGTTTGGGAATATGGTGGATGGGGCAATGGCGGCGTACGTCCGCGTCCCGGAGCGTTGTCTCCATCGCGTTCCCGATGGGGTCGCCTTCGAGCATGCTGCGCTCACCGAGCCTTGTTGCGTGGCCTACAATGCGACTTGCCTGAATTCGACGATTCGCCCTGGCGATAATGTAGCCATTCTCGGTCCCGGGCCTATCGGAATCTTGTGCGCGATGTTCGCCCAAATGGCCGGCGCAAATCCGGTCGTGATGATCGGTACGCCAGGGGACGCGAAGCGCTTGGCCGTTGCGGAGCGATATGCGACCCACTGTCTGACCGGGGGACCGGAGGAGGCGAAAGATCTGGTTCGAACGCTCGGCGACGGATACGGTTGCGACCTCGTGATCGACGCGGCGGGAGTAAGCGCGACGCTTAGCCTCGCTATCGACCTCGTCCGGCCTGGAGGTCAGATCACGAAGGTGGGGTGGGGGCCGCAACCGCACAACGCATCGCTCGATCCGCTGGTGCAAAAAGCGATCACCCTGCAGGGAAGCTTCAGCCACAACTGGCCGATGTGGGAACGAATCTTGGCCATGCTGGCCACGGGGCAAATCGATCTCGGCCCAATTCTCAATCTCGTCGCGCCGCTTTCGGATTGGCGGCGTGCCTTCGATGCCATGCACTCGGGCAGCATCGTCAAGGCGGTCCTCATTCCGTGAGCCGTCTCGCTGGAAAGATCGCACTAGTTACCGGGTCAACTTCCGGCATCGGCGTCGCGATCGCGCGCCGTTTCCTCGCCGAGGGGGCGTCGGTGATGATTCATGGACCACACCCGACCACCGATCAAGAGTTTGAAGGCGAGGTCGGTTACTTCGGCGCCGACCTTGCCGATCCGGCCGCCTGCGAAGCTCTCATCGAAGCTACATTGGCAAGGTTCGGCGGCATTGATATCCTCGTAAACAATGCGGCGGAAAAAGGCCGAAGCGACCTTGAAACGACGGATGCGGCGCTATTCGACTACATGATGGCGGTAAACGTCCGTGCCCCATTGCTTCTGACTCGCGCTGCCGCGCCGGCGTTTCGCAAGAGAGGCGGCGGTTCCGTGCTGAACATCGGAAGCGTAAATGCCTATTGCGGTGAGCGGTACCTGCTGGCGTACTCGATCAGTAAGGGAGCCCTATTGACCATGACGCGGAACCTCGCGGATGCGCTTGGCCCGGATCGTATCCGAGTTAATCAACTCAATCTCGGTTGGATTCTCACGCCGAACGAGTACGAGATACGGGTACGGGAAGGGATGCCGAAGGACTGGCCTCAACGGCTTCCGGTCGACTATGCTCCCAGCGGCACCATGCTTACCCCCGAGCAAGTTGCGGGTTTCGCGGTCGCTTTCGTGGAGGATGCGGGCGGATTTATTAGCGGTTCGATCGTAGAACTTGAGCAATATCCCCTGATCGGACGTAATCCGGAAAAGGTCATTTAAACATGCGACTCGAATAGCGTTTGTCCAAGGTCGCTATACTGGACCGCAATGGCGGCATTGGCCTTGGCTTCTTTGGCATTGAGCTCCCTGGTTTTGCCATTCCAGGCTCAAGGCCGTCCCGAACCCGCCGTCCATCTTAACTACCAACTCCTGGCCCCTGGCGCCCGCGTCGAGCGGTTGTTGACGAGTCCCGAGCACCATAGCTACCGTATGGAGTTGCGGGCGGGTGAGGTGCTTAATGGCGCCATCAAGGCGCGTGGCATTCAACTGACCACCAAAGTCTTGGACCCTTCGGGTCACGATGTCGCGCATGTGGGTTCGGGCCAAGTCTTCGCGCCCTTCTCCGTCGTGGCGGCGACGGCGGGCACTTACAAAGTAGAGGTCTCGTCGCCAGAAGCGCAAAGCCAGGGTCACTACATCCTATGGGTGAAGAAGCTGAACGCTTTCGAGTACGCGAGAAGCCTCGATCGGCGAGAGTTTGGCGAAGATAGCGCCATGTTCCAAATTGCGGATCAAGTTCGAAATCAGGGCGAGACGGCCGTCGATAGTGTTTTTGCCGAGCGCCAGGGCAGGGGACCGATCGTAGAACCCGATCCCGCGGATCCGAAGCAAAGGATTGTCACCTTCCTCTACCACGGCGGACCAACCACGGAAACGGTCGACACGTGGGCGTTCACGATCGGCACAGCGCCGCTCGATATGAACGAAGAAGGCACCATGCCGATGAATTTCCGGCGCTTGGGCGGGTCGAGCCTTTGGTATCTGCGCGTACGTTTGCCCAGCGATACTCTGATGGGCTATCAGTTCGAAGTCACCCGCTCGCAATCGTTCAAGACTGAGGATGGGCAGACGCTCGCCATTCGCTCATTGCCCGACCTAGTAAGCGATCCTCTTGTCTCGAATGTCTGGTACGGAACCTCGATCCTGAGATTGCCCAATGCCCCTGCGCAGCCTTGGATCAAGGTTAAGCCCGAGGTCGCGCAAGGATCATGCCAGCCCCAAGAATTTGTGAGCCGCTCTCTTCACGAGATGCGCCGGTTCACGGTCTACACGCCTCCCGACTACGAAACTAAAACGGGGGATTGCCCGCTCGTGTTCGTCCTCGATGGCGAAACTTACGGTCCGCGACGCTCTGCGATTGTTCCGACGCCGCGCGTACTGAATAACTTGATCGCGGAGGGCCGTATCCCGCCCACGGTTGCGGTCTTCGTGGACAGCCAAGCCTCGCGTAGTCGAGACTACGTCAACAGCGCCCCCTTCCGAACCTTCATGGCTCAGGAGCTGTTGCCGTGGGTTCAGAAGCACTACCGGGTAAGCCACGACCCCGGCCAAGTCGTTGTCGCGGGCTCAAGCTTAGGCGGCTTGTGCGCGACCGACCTCGCGTTTCAGTTTCCAAATGCGTTCGGAAATGTGCTCAGTCAGTCGGGTGCTTTCTATCCTTCCCCCGGTTTGCTCTCGGCTTCCTCAAGCTTCGAGAAGATCAGGAAAGGCTATGCGCTGGTGAATAACTTCATCGAAGCGCCTCGCAAGCCGATCCGTTTCTACATGGATTGCGGCCTGTTCGAAGGGCCGCTACTGGAAGGCGATCGACATCTTCGGGACGTCCTGAAGCTGAAGGGATACCCACTGACTTACGTCGAACACAGCGGTTCGCACGACTACGTCTACTGGCGCAACTCGATCGGCGATGGGCTCATCGCCCTTTTAGGGGATAAGCATGAGGCTGCCGTCCGTCGATGGGCCGCCACGCACCATCGTTGGCGTCGCGTAAAGAAATCGAGCCACCGTCGAATCAAGGCTCACCGCCGACGCGCTAGGCACGTAAGAAAATCCGCCGACGAGTAAACCAGGCGGTCACGAGGGCGATACCCAGCGTCTTGATTGCCGCCCAAGTCGTAAGGACGGTTGGGTTTATCGTATGGGCATTGATGTACGCCTCGATCCCCGTAATGCCGACGATGCCGAAGATCAAGTTTGTGATGACCAGGTAACCCATGATCGGGTTCATCCCCGTTTCGGCCAACGTACGCCAAACCTTGCCGGTCTTCAGTCCGCTCAATGCTACGAGGGACGCGAGAAAGACACTTGCGAGGCCGACGGTAACGAGGTAGTAGCTGAAGGTTGGCGAGTCTTTTCGAATCCCACCCCCGAGCGGCTCGGCGAGGAGTCCGACCAGCAAGAATGGGGTGCCAAAAGAGTAGAGGTTACGCGACAAAGTTTCCACTCGGGAACCACCGCCCGGCTTCACCAGCTGAACGGCGAACAGCAGAGCTCCTACATAAAGGGTGGTCGCGATCACTTCGCGACTGAACAACCCCGTGCAGGCGACGGCAACCAGCGACAGACCAATCAAAGACAAAGCCATGAGGGTGCCCGTACCCTTCTCTTCATTCTCCGGCTTTGGCCTCCCGAGCATCCGGACGATCATGTCGCCGACGAACGTGCCGGGAAGCACGATCAGCAGATACTTGTGGTATTCGAAGTGGTACAGGATCGGCAGGAAGCGGCCGGACGGGGTCTTGCGGATGGCTAAATACTGAGTCGGATCCCAATCCCAAATAACCTTGCCGAGCCCGGGCTTATCCATCGTCAGGAAGACGGCGGCAACCAACCCGATGCAAACCCATCGAATCGTGGGATTGGCGCGCGTCGCAAGCCAAATCAGTCCGCCGCTCACCGCAACGTTCGCGAGGACGATCAGAATGACGTCGCTACGGAAGTTGCTGAATCCTACGAGTCCATCCGGATACGTCCACGTCAAGATGAGGGCGGCGGCGCCGATCCAACCAATGGCGGTCAGGGCATTGCCCGCCGGCTTCGGCACTTTTTGCGGCCACCGCACGAGCATGAAGCTGATCAGGACAAACCCGAGTAGGGTCATGATCCAAATCTGGGTGTCCGGGTGAGCGGAAAGCGCCATCGGTCGCAGGTCTTGGCCGATCAACGCATAGGCGGCGAGGAGCAAGCCGCGCCCAAGGAGGCCGAGGATGATCTTTCCGATTGGCTCTCCCTTCTCTAGTCGGCGGCCAATCGCGATGGGAATCGCGGCGCCCATCGAGAAGAGGAAGAAAGGGAAGACGAGATCGACCCACGAGATCCCGAACACGGTCGGGTCGAATTGGTGGGTCGGCGGCGGTAGCTGGGTGTGATACATCCAGCCGGGCAGTCCGTCGTTCGGCAACATTCCTGACAAACCCATCCCTAGAACCGCAAGTCCGCGCAGGACGTCGAGGGCCTCGAAGCGGTAGCCCACGTGTTCTTGGGGACCCGCCGGGGCGGATTTCTCCGCCTTCGGGCGACCTAATTTGAAGCTCAGCGGGGGCGGGATGCGCAAACCGCCTCTAGTTTAGCTTTGGCTCGGGGTGAGGAACAGATGCTTCAGATTCATGACGGCGCCCTTGGGCATGGTTTTGACCACAATACGCACCCTGTGCTTTCCGGATGGAAGGCGGAGCGTGCCGCCAAGGTCCATGGTTTTGTAGTCGCCCCAGCTTCCCGTCTTGGCGACCGTTCCGGTGATGCCAGTCCCCTGTCCGTCGACGGTAAGTTCGAAGGTGCTGCCTTCCACATCGTCGGGGCAGGCGTATTCGAGCTTGACCGCGAAGTTGGCATCGCCCGGCACGTTGAGCTTCCACTCCGGCGCGTCCGACTGTTCGGTCCAGTAGCCGATGTTTTGTGCGTCGCCCGAGTGCTCGGCCTTGATGCTTCCGCCCACGAATTCGGCATTGGCCGCGCCCAGCCGGAACGATCCGTCTCCCTCGGGAGCGACGCGAATCTCGGGCTCGACTACGACCGGAGTGCTGCTCAGAGATAGGTCGATTGCCGTGGACAAGGGATCAAGGGTCTTCGGCCGGCTGATGGTCAGTGACCCATCGGCGGATTTGGTGACGGTCAGGCGCTCACCGGTAGCAACGCAACGAGCGCCACGAACTTCCGTTTGGAGACCGGGAAGCGTGAGCTCACCGGCCGGCCACTCGAAGACATTCAGAAACAGCTCCTTACCCTTGACCGTGGCGCGACCCTCGAAGGGAAGCCGTTTATACGGGCTGGCGGATGTGGCGTAGATGCTGGCGCCATTCTTCTTGAGCCAAGCCCCCATCTCTTGCAGACGCTGAACCTCTTCCGCCGGGATCTCTCCGTCCGACTTGGGGCCGACGTTCAAGAGGTAGTTGCCGCCTTTGGAGGCAATGTCGATCAAGTTACGAAGCAACGACTCGGTCGACTTGAAGTTATGGTCGGAGGTCTTGAAGCCCCACGTGTCGTTAATCGTCATACAGGTTTCCCAATCCTTGCCGGGGAAGCCGGTGGCGGGGACGTACTGCTCGGGGGTCTCGGTGTCGCCGGGGACGCCGTTGCCGAGACGGTTGTTGGCGATCAGGCCCGGATCGTCAGCGAAGCCGGCCGTTAGGGCACGGATATCCTCCGGCGACATTCCTACCGGCGTATCCCACCAGAGGACCGCGGGCTTGTACTTGCTCAGCAGCTCTTTGACCTGCGGACCGGCCACCTTTTGCACGTAGGCGTGTAAATCCCCATCTTGCTTCGGATCCCAGTGGCCGCCGTACGCGCCGCCGCCTGGTTGGTGCCAATCCTGGGCCTGTGAGTAGTAGACGCCGAACTTCAAACCCTGTTTTCGGCACGCCTCGCCCATCGCCTTGATCGGGTCGGTGTCCTTGTAGGGAGTCGCGGTACCGATGTTGTATGGGTCGACTTGCGAGTGGTACATCGCAAAGCCTTCGTGGTGCTTCGCGGTCATGACGATGTACTTCATGCCCGCGGCCTTGGCGATGCTGACCCAGGTATCGGCATCGAACTTCAGCGGGTTGAACCGCTTGGCGTAATCGGCGTACGTTCCGACGGGGATCTTGGCGTCGTGCATCAGCCATTCGCCGAGGCCGGGATAGGTCTTGCCTTCGTACGATCCTGCGGGTACGGAGTAGAGCCCCCAGTGGATGAACATGCCGAAGCGCGCCTCGCGCCACCAATGCATGCGTGCGTCGCGATGCGCCTTGGTCTCGTTGGCATTCGGGTCGACGGACTGGGCCATCACCCCATGGACAGACAGCGCTAAGAGGGCGGCAATGGGGAAGGCTCGTGTACGCGCGAACATTCCCCTATTCTTGCCGATGATCCGTAATTACCGCTTGCCCGCGAATCGCTTGATGCGCCGCTTGTCTTGTCCCAACCGGCCCGTACTTGTGCCCATGATGCCGCGCAGCCCTTCGATCTCGTCACGGACCTTCGCCGCCTTTTCGAACTCCATCGCCTTCGCGAGGTCCTTCATATCCTTCTCCAAGCTCGCGATCAGGATCGGAATCTCTTCGACCCGGATCGCGGAGCCGTCCTTACCGATCTTCTCCAGGGTGGCGTCCGAGTATTGCGAGATGACTTCGTTGACCTTCTCGTGAGAGCGGACGGTTTCCCGCACCATCTTCTTCACCGTCATCGGGTCGGTGCCGTTTACCTCGTTGTACTTACGCTGGGTCTCGCGCCGACGGTTGGTTTCGTCGATCGCGCGTTGCATGGAGCCGGTGATGTTGTCGGCGTACATGATCACCCGCCCCCCCGCGTTTCTGGCCGCGCGGCCGATCGTTTGGATGAGGGACGTTTCCGACCTTAGGAATCCTTCCTTGTCCGCATCCAAGATGGCTACCAAGGTGACCTCCGGCAGGTCGAGGCCTTCCCGTAGAAGGTTGACTCCAACCACGACATCGTAGACGCCGAGTCGCAGGTCTCTCAAAATCTCCGGTCGGTCCAGCGAGTGAACGTTGGAGTGGATGTACTGAACCTTGACATTCAGGTCCTGAAGGTAGCCGGTGAGGTCCTCCGACATCTTCTTGGTTAGGGTCGTCACAAGCACGCGCTCGTTCTTTGCCACGCGGTCTTGGATTTCGGCGATCAGGTCGTCGATTTGCCCCTTAGTCGGTCGGATGTCGATCTCCGGGTCGATCACGTAGGTTGGACGAATGATCTGCTCTACGACTTGGCTCTGCGTCTCCTGCTCAAACGGGCCGGGCGTGGCGGATACATAAACCACCTGCGGCACGCGCTCCAGGAATTCCTCAAACTTCAACGGCCGATTGTCGAGCGCGCTCGGCAGCCGGAAGCCGTAGTCGACGAGGACCGATTTCCGTTGCTTGTCGCCGTTGTACATCGCCCTGACTTGAGGCAGGGTTTGGTGGCTTTCGTCGATGAAGACGATGCTGTCGCTCGGAAGGAAGTCGAGCAGCGTAAACGGCGCGGTTCCGGGCGCACGGCCATCGAAGTAACGGCTGTAGTTCTCGATGCCGTTGCAGTAACCGACCTCTCGCATCATCTCGACGTCGAAGTCCACGCGCTGTCTCAGACGCTGCGCCTCCAAGAGCTTGCCCTGGGCCACGAACATCTCGCACTGGGCTTCCTTCTCGGCGGTGATCATCTCGATCACGTCGTCCATCCGCTCCCAAGGGGTCACGTAGTGGGTGGCGGGGAAGACGGATACTTTGGTCGGCTCGTCCAAAACCTCACCCGTCAGCGGATCGAACAGACGGATACGCTCGACGGTGTCGCCGAAGAACTCGACTCGAGTGACGATCTCCTCGTCCTTCGGCTGAATCTCCAACGTGTCGCCCCGGACGCGGAAGGTGCCGCGGTCGAGCGCGACTTCGTTGCGTGAGAACTGCATCGCGATCAGCTTCTTGAGGGCCTCATCGAGGTCGAACGTGCCCTTAGTTTCGAAAGTGATGACCGCTTCTGCATATTCGCTCGGGGAGCCAAGACCGTAAATACAGCTCACGGAGGCGATGACGATGACGTCTCTTCTTTCGAGTAGCGCGTGGGTCGCCGCGTGACGCAAACGCTCGATTTCGTCGTTGACGCTCGAGTCCTTCTCGATATATAGATCCGCGCCCGGGACGTAGGCTTCCGGCTGGTAGTAGTCGTAGTAGCTGATGAAGTACTGAACCGAGTTCTCGGGAAAGAACGCTCGGAACTCCTGGCAAAGCTGGGCGGCGAGGGTTTTGTTGTGGGCGAGGATCAGTGCCGGACGCTGAGTCTCGTTAATGATGCTCGCCATCGTGTACGTCTTTCCCGTACCCGTCGCGCCGAGGAGAGTCTGGAATCGGTACCCCGATTCGAGGCCGTCGACCAACCCCGCGATCGCCGTCGCCTGGTCGCCCTTGGGCGAGAAATCCTGGGCAAGGCGAAGCGGCTCATTGAACTGGACGATCGACATACTTCTACATTCTACGCCGCATCCGGGTGCAACCTTTGCTGATTTCGGACGGTAGATGGGGGCGTATATGGATGGAGAAAGGGTCTCGGAACTCTTCAAGGATGACTGGCGGGATCCCTCGGAGGATTGCGAGCGCGGGATGTACTACCTGATCATGTTCGCTGGCCTGGCAAGCGGAGTGGCTTTGGCGATTGGGAGCGGATACTCGCTTTTTCATGAGAAGACTTGCCAATGGGTTTTCGGCTTGGGAGTCTTGTTAGGCGTAGGAATCACGGCCTCGTGCGCGGGCTTTCTCTGGCACGAATCGAAGTATTGGGATCTCAGACACCTCAGCTTGGAGCGCTTCGTCGCCGGCGGATTTATCTTTGGTTTCTCACTGATCCTGTTGGCGGTCCGCTTCCCGCAACTGTCTCAAGGCAGCGCCAATGACCCACGTGTATGGGCCGACGCCGGCATCGTGCTGATTCTCGGCGGCGTAGCGGACATTGTCTTCTTCCTGTTTTTCGGTTTGGTTGCGGCGTATTGGCCACGCTTCGCGAACCGTCGCCGTGTGGTTTCGTCGGCCTACGTTTTGGAACGCTACGTGGTGGACGGCAAGGGCAACAACATCGGCGACTTCCCGTTCTTCGACCAGCCCGACTGCTACGGCATCGTTCGCTTCCGAGTGGATGGAAAGGTTTTGAAGGCAATAACGAGTTCTACCGCCTACGACCTCGCCGAACCAGGATCGCTGGGGAACGCGGTCATGCGTGGCAAGCGGCTAGCCAGCTTTCAGGTGCACGTACATCGGAATTCGCTTCACCGCGCAGGCTGACGAGTGCGGCGCGCCCTAGTTCCGCGGCGCCAATACGGTGTCGAGGGCTTTTCGGAGGCGCGGCTCGTCGAAGCCGATGATAGTGTCCACGACTTTGCGATCTGCGTCCAGCACGACCGTGACGGGGTATGCGATCACGCCGATCCCATCCGCAATCTTTTGGGCTTCCTTGCCGACGATGGTCGGGAACTTCAATCCGCGTAACTTCGACGTTCGCCGTGCCGTCGTGGCATCGTCGATCGGGTTTGCGCCCATAAATCCCACGCCCCTGGCGTCGTATTCGGCGCTCAGTTTTACAAGCGCCGGCATCTCGGCGACACACCCGGTACAGGCAGAGAACCAGAGATTGATCAGGAGCCCCCTTCGTCCATTCAAAAGGTCTCGTAGCGAGCGTCTCTTTCCATCGATGTCCATTCCCGCAAAATCGGTGAGAGTTGCTCCGGGTTTGATCAAATTCGCGGTCGGGTCGACCGCCACAAAAGGTTTCGCGTCTTTGGGGGGCACAAATCCAAGCGCGGCCTTGGTGAACCGGGTTGGCTTTACGCTCATGTAGCGGGTTTCGTAAGCGGTTCCGCCGAGGGTCGAAACGACGCCCATGGGGAGCAAGGTGCGTTTGTCGACGAACAGTTCCACCTGAGGCACGAGAGTGGCGCGGCAAGGTATTCGCCACGCGCTTCCCCCTTCAAACGTGGAAGCCTGCGTATCGCCGGTCTGCGCGAGAAGCGCGCCCTTAGGCCACATCGGCTCGAAGCCTGCAGGTAGCGGGTTTTGCTCCGGAGGCTTCCCCTTGGCGAACTGCCGCCGATCGGGATACCAAGTCACCGTCCCATCTTGAGTTAAGTAGGCCTCAGAGGTGGGGTATTTGCTCCAGAGCGCGCCTTCTGGGGAGACCTTGAACTCCAGGGCAATGACCGAAGGTTTTGCCATCTCACCCTTGATCTCGACCCCGGGAAGGCTTCGCACCTTGGCATAGACGTCCTCCAATGTTGGTGGCTGGATGTTTAGAATTAGGGTCGCGAAGATGGCGATCATGGCCGTAGTTACTTACGAGGGAAGCTACGCATTGTGTGCCGGTTTAGTCGCCGGCAAGCTAATCCTGTAGAGGATTGATCCAAGATAGCCCCGGGAATCGGCCGAAGTCACGGTCTGTGGAAGCGAATACGGCTCCTTGCTCTATCGCCAGAGCGGCAAGGACGGCGTCCGTGAGCAGCGGGCCTGATGCCTGACCTTTGGTCACCATACTCTCTAAAATATCGATGTGTCGTACGCCCGGTTCGACCAGAATTACGTTCGGCAATGCGATCCACGTGTTAACGATTTCCAGTGCCTGCTGAGTGGAGAATGGGGACTGCATCGCTCTTGGATTTGTCGTGATCCGCAAAAACGCCCAAATTGTCACCCAAGGAATTCCGACCCAACCTTCATCTGAAAACAGATCCGCAATCCATTCCTTGGCCGCATGGTGTTTTGGGGTCGCCTCGTTATAAGCGTAAATCAGGATATTTGCGTCGAGCAGGGTCACCGCCAGGTTGGCCCTTCAAGCGCTTCGAGAGTGGCGCCGATATTGTCCAAATCAACTCCCGGCATAACGCCAAGATTGGCCGATTTCACCACAAATCTCTGACGGGGAGCTGGCGAGTTTTGGGCAGAAAAGCCGGCCCGAAGCAAATCGTTCAACAACTTGCGAAACGGAAGTCTTTTTGCCGCGCTCAACTCCTTCAGACGTGCGACCACGTCATCGTCCAAAGTTACCGTGGTTCTGATGCTCATGATGCTATGAGCATAGCATCATAGGCATCAGTTGGCAGATTCATCCCCTACTCAAACTCAGCAAGCAGTTCTCCAAGCCGAAATTCCGCACGAACCCGATGTCGTCGAAGTCGCTGAAGGGCGCGGACTGGATTCCAAGCCCCTGATATCCGACATGTAGGTTATTGTCGGTCGAACCCTGGCCTCCGTCGACCCAGCGGTACGCCCAGATCACGTCGTCGCCGAACCAGGCCGCGGCGGGCGCGGAGCGGGTCTGCGTCCACTCGTCGTAGTATCGCTTCACCATCCACCCGCCGTGAACGGTCGGATCGGCGACTTGGTGGGCGACGTAGGTGCAGGCCCAAGGATTGTCCTTGGAGGTCATCCCTCGGCAATAGAAGTACAGGCGGCCATGCAGGCCGGCGTCTTTGTGACCGTCGAACAGCAACGTAATCCGGCCAACCCCCCGCGCGCCGCCGGTTTTGCCTTCCACCCAATCCATCGTCGTTGGACGTAGCTTCGCACCGTCGAGGACGTAGCGGTGAATCTGCCACCGGTTCAACTGCTTCGGGTCGTCTTGCTGCCCAGTGCCGATGACAGCTTCGTGGGTAAGCGTGTCCTCACATAAGCCCACCGGGTTTGAACTCTTCACATCCAACGTATTCATCGGCCCGAGGTCATCAGGACCGACGGTTTGGTAAGTCACCACCCCCGTCGCCGGATTCCAAAGGAAGAGATACAATCGGCCCGCGTAGAGCCCGACCGTCGGCTCCAAAGTCGCATCCGTCGACACAACGGTGGGCGCCGTCATCGCCGCATCGTGCGTGTCGATCGTCACCCGCCGCATCATCACGCCCTGCGAGGTTTGGTAGAAGACGCAGACCTTCCCTCCGAAACTCGCCGCCACCGGATCTCCAATAAGACCACCTGCCTCCAAAGTCCAAGGCTTGTCCCAAACCGTCGGCTTTACAAGTCGCCGCAGCAGCAACCGGCCCGGGCGAGACGCCCCAACCGTAGGGTCGATCTTCGGATCCATAGGGAAGTCATGCTGCCCGTACAGGACAAACGCCTTCCCTCCGTGGACTAGCAGAAACGGCGACGTCTGCGTTTTGTCCACCGTATTCCGTTCGCCGGCGTTCGTGGAATACGCATAGTTGATGTCCGCCCGGACATGCTTCTCGCCGAAGATTCCGTTCCAGTTCCAGTCGATCAGCGTCGTGTTGCCGTTCGCTTTTAGGTGGAAGTGATACGGAGCCTTCTCCAGGAACTTGACCTTCTCGTAGGGGAAGGGAAGCGTCTCGTCCAGATCCGTCTCGCGCAAAACCAATCCGGCCAATGCCCCGTCGCTGTAGTGAATCTGGTTCCGCTCGTCGTTGAACCCGTAGCTGTAGCAGTAGTTCATCAGGCTCGTGTAGATGGGGCACGAGCCGTTTGGCCAAAAACCTTCATGGTTCAAACCCATCTGGTGGCCGAACTCGTGGACGAATACCGCCCAGAGCGCCCCCTCACCGCAGGTGCCGCCATCGGCAAGCTCATCCGCCTGCCCGCCGCCGCCCGGGGTGACTTGCATCCAGTGCAAGACCCCGCGCCACTTGTCAGGCCGGTATTTGTCGCGGTTCGTCCACCAGGCGTTCTTCTCGTCGTCCGCCGCGACGGGGTCCAGGTAGATCGGGTGGAAATGTATCCCCGTCGTCCCGTCCGGATTCGCACATTTCAGATCGTTGTAGAACTGGATGACGTGCGCCATCTCCGACTTCAGCTTCGTCTCCGCCACTTTTGTAAATCGCGAAACCAGGCAGATCACGTCGGCATGGCGGGGATCGCAGCCCATCGCTTTCATGTCCAGTCCCCGGAAACCTTTCACCTTCCACCCGTCCAGCAGGCCGTCATTGGCCGTGCTTGGGTTATAAGGATCGCTGCCGATCTTGATCTCTTCCTCGTTCGTCAGCCCGTCGTGGTCGCTGTCGATCTCGCCGGGTGAAATGAGCCGGCGAAGCAGGATCTGATCGCCCGTATGCGCTTCGGTTCCCCGGCGAAACTCGACGATATCCAGGTCGCCGTCCTTGTCGATGTCGCCGATCCCGCGAATCGTGTCAGCAACCGGCAACTTGGGCGGAGCTAATGCGATAACACCCTGGGGCGTCCAAGCGTGATCGCCGTAGGCGACCAAGCCCGGCCCCGCCGCCGGTCGAGAATTCTTCGGTGCATCGCCAAGTTTTTCCTTCCGCGCGAAGGACGTACGGTCCAGCCAGTACAACTCGCCGCGCGAGTTCTGGCAAACCAGCCGGTCCCCCTCGTCCCCGATCCATACCGAATCGGAAGGCACTCGGACCGGAGTGGCGACCTTCGTTTTGCTGTCGACCACGAACGCATCCCCGCCGCGCGTCGAAAAAGCCAATACTCTCGAACCGCCTTGCAACGTACACAGTCCCGGCTTATCCAGGGGGCGAGGAAGCGTCACCCAGTTCGGCGTGTCCTTGAAGTGGCCATTCGCGAAAGCCCCCGCGAGACGTAGGGTCTTCCCATCGAAGATCCCCACCACGTCTGCTCCGGGCACATCGTCGATTTCCCCGGCGGCCGCGGCCTGGCAGTTCTTCCCCCAGTTCGTGATCCCCTGGAAGGCCAACCCTGACTTCGCGCCATCGACGGTCAAGTTCACATCGATGATGCAGTCGCCGACCGGATACACCGCGATCATGTCGGCGAACCCATCGTGGTCCACGTCCCCCACCATCGGCATCCGCGGCGCCGCCCCGAACCCCAGCCCCCATGGATAGGCGGGGGCGAAGAACGGAGGGGCGAGCGCCAGGATGGCGACGGCAGAAAGCATGATGCATTCTGACGCAACCTTTCAGGCGTTACAACGGCTTCGCGGTGACCGTCACTTGATGGCCGTCGTAGCTGACCGTTTCATCGGCCACACGCGCCACTTCGCTCCCCGTGCCATGGCCCGGCCTTACCCAGATGACCCGGAAGGTTCGCTTCTCCAGCATGCCGGGGAAGGAGCCTTTCCGGTCGCCAATGGTTAAAACCCCGGCCTTGTTATCCCAAGCAAGAGGAATTGTCGCGAACGCCCCTTTCTCGTAGGCGTACGAGTCGCCTTCGTCCTCGTAGAGCGTGTACGAGCCATCTGCCCCCGTGACGATCCTCAACTCGATCGGATCGGCGGCCTTTTGGTCGGCGTATTCGATCTGCGGACCCATCGGCACGATCGAACCCGCACGCACGAAAAGCGGCATCAGGTTGATCGTGGCGTTCGCGTCGATCGTTTGGCCGCCCGCGAAGCGCTGGCCATTCCAGAAGTTCACCCACTCGGAACCCGAAGGAAGATAGACCTTGCGCGACTTCACCGAAGGCTCAAGCACCGGCGCGACCAAGAAGCTTGGCCCGAACATGAACTCATCCTTCAGTTCTCTGGCGATGGGATCGGAAGGGAAGTCCATCACCAGCGCGCGCATCATCGTGCCGTCGTTATGGGTGACGTCCCACGCCTGCGAGTAGATATACGGCATCAGTCGGTACCGCAGCCGGTCGAACTTCGCCAGGATCGGCTCGTTCGGTCCGAAGCGCCACAACTCGCGCGGGGTGTCCGTGCCGTGCGCCCGAAAGATCGGGCAAAAGGTGCTGAACTGGAACCAGCGGGTGAACAACTCCCGGTACGCCGGGTTGCTCGCGCCCCCCGGGAAGGTGTTCCCGGGCACGAAGAAGGCACCTGTATCGGTGGCCCAATAGGGGATACCGGACAAGCCAAAATTCAAACCCGCCGGGATTTGGTCCGCGAAAACCTTCCAACTCGCGGTAATGTCGCCGGACCAAGTTGCCGCGCTGTTTCGTTGCTGGCCCGCATAAGCGGACCGGGTCAGGATAAACACCCGCTTCTTGTCCGTCTGTGTCCGTTGGTGTCGGTACACGCCCAGCGTGTGCTCAAGCGGCCACGCATTCAGCACCCGTGCCCCGAGGCCCGCCGCCGTACGGGTTTTACGGAACAAGGCCATGTCGAGCTCCGGCTCGGAAGCGTCCAGCCACCAGGCATCGAACCCCTTGCTGAACAAGGCCCGGTTCATTTGCTGCCAGTACAGGTCGCGCGCTTCAGGATTGAAGGCGTCGTAGAAGCCCGACAGGTTGGGATACAGGAAGCCGCGCTTCAGCAACTCGCGGTAGTTTTCGCCGGTCGGATCGTCCGGTTTCGGCTCGGCGAACTTGCCCCACACCGAGATCATGATGTGGGCGTGATCCTCGTCGTGAAGTTGCTGGATTCCTTTCGCGGGATCGGGGTAGCGCTTCGGATCCATCGCGTGCGAGCCCCAAGGAGACGGGTCCCAGTAGAACCAGTCCTGAACGATGTTGTCGATCGGCTCGTGACGCTTCCGGTATTCGCCCGCGATATCGAGCCACTCTTGCTGCGTCTTGTACCGTTCCTTACTCTGCCAAAAGCCGAGCGCCCACTTCGCCGGCATGGGTGCATGCCCCGTGAGGTCCCGATAGCCGTGAATCACCTGGTCGATCTGCGGGCCGTAGATGAAGTAGAAGTCGATACCTCGGGCCGCTTCGGAGGTCCAAGTCGTCATTGGCGGATGCGGAGCCGTGGGCGGAGACCAAGCCAGCTTCGCGACCGCGTCGCCGCCCTCCTGGTAGTACTCGAACCGGATCGAGTGCTGGGTGTTCGCGTCGAAGTGAACAGTGGCCTCGCTGGTCGTCGCGGGCCGTGAACTCCAATCTTCGAAAACTTTCTTGCCGTCGATAAACAACCGGTAGCCGTCGTCGCCGGTCGCCGTAAATCGGTAGTTGCCTGCCTTTTCGGCGACAACGGAGCCGATCCATCGCACGGAAAAGTTGTTCTTACCGAGCCCGGCGATCGGCGAACCCTTCCAGTCGAAATCGATCTGCGGATCGGACCGGGTCGTTACGAGATGCTCGAAATTCTTGCCTTCGAAGTATTCGCCGGTAAGCGCGCCGGGTTTGCCGTCGGGATCGACGAAGCTGGAGGAGGGAATCGTCACCGTCGGTGAAGGCGCGTCCACCGAGACATCAGTGGCGGCGGGGTTATCCCAAAACAGACCGTAGCCCCGGCTGGACACAAGGAAGGGAATCGCCACTTCCCGGTTCATCTGTTCCAGGTGGACGTTCGACCCGCGGTAGTCCATGAATCCCTGCTGGTGCTGACCCAATCCGAAGATGCCTTCGTCCTTTGGCAGGGTGAACCTGGCGACCGACTTGTATGCCGCCTCCGTCTCCGTGCCAGGCCCCTTCAGAGTGATCGGATAGAGCGACATTCCGTTATCGATACCGCTCAGCAATGGATGTTGCGCCGCGTCCTCAAACTTCAGCGCGTTGGTCCGATAGTCGTAGACCGCCGAGATCTGGTCGGTGCTCAATCTGCACGAGATTCCGGGCTTGTCCTCGACTTGGCCCAGCGCGGAAGTCAGACCGACGACGGCAAGCGACTCCGGAGGCATCGCCCCATTTGGCGTGAGCACCACACGAATGACGTTCGGCGCCACCGCGATGAGCTTGAGCGTTCCTGCCTTGACCTTGATGTCCGTCCCGTGAGCCTGCGAGGCCGAGGATAGAGCTGCAAGACCAATCGTGAGAAACGCCACCCCGCAGACTCGCCGAGCCGAAAAAAGATCCCCCATGCATGCAGTGTAGCGGACGGATCGTGCCGGATTGTGGGGACCCATGTAAGATACTTGCATGCGGAATGTCCGTCGATTTGGCCTGGTCCTGCTAACGGGGCTGCTGGCCGCCCTGACCCTTGCCCAAGACACTGGCGGCGTTCTCTCCAACCTGGCGAAGCCCCAGGAAGGTCGCAGCATGCGATCGTCCTCGACGTTCCGTGAGGGCAAAGACGGCAAGTACGATCCGAAGGCCGCGCCAAAGGGAGACCTCGAAGAGCGAAGCAATTCCGACAACTTTCACGTAGGTCCCGGCCAAACCCACGTCCTCCTTGACGCGAAGGGACCTGGCGAAATCACGCACATCTGGATGACCTTCCTTGGCCCGGAAATCCAAGATTGGGCGAAGAACGGAGGCGCGACCCATCAGGAGATGCTGCTCCGCATCTACTGGGACGGAAACCCCAAGCCGGCGGTCGAAGCCCCCGTCGGTGATTTCTTCGCAAGCTGCTTCGGCAAGCGAAGCGAGGTCGTGAGCCTTCCCGTGGTGGTGGCGAACGGTTCCGCCTACAACTGCTTCTGGAGAATGCCCTTCCGCAAGTCGGCGCGCATCGAGATCATTAACCAAAGCAAGAAGCCGGTCAACCTGCTCTACTACAACGTCGACTGGATCAAGAAGGACCGGATCGCGAAGGATACGCCTTACTTTTACGCGCAGTATCGCCAGGAATATCCGGTGGAGCACGGCCACGACTACCTTGTCCTGGATACGAAAGGGAAAGGCCACTACGTCGGCACGGTCCTCGCGGTAAGAACCCGCAGTCCGCAATGGTTCGGGGAAGGCGATGAGAAGATTTACATCGACGGCGAGAAAACCGCGTCGATCTGGGGCACGGGCACGGAGGACTACTTCCTCTCCGCCTGGGGCCTGCGGCAAACGAACACACCGTACTTCGGCGTCCCGTTCTTCGACCAGTGGGGCATCATCGGCGAGCACGCGAGCGCCTATCGCTGGCACCTAAACGATCCCATCGTCTTCAACGACGGCATCCGCGTCACCTTCGAGCACTTCGGTTGGATGTCGCCGGACGAGAACCCGAAGCATCAAACGAATAGCTGGAACGAGCGAGAAGACGACTACGCAAGCGTCGCGTTTTGGTACCAAACCGGCGAACCCACATTCGACTACCGCGCTCCCACCGATCGCGTGTTACCGTCTTTAGAGCGAGTCACTGCGTTCGGCCGTGACTTCACTAACGTGAAGTTCCACGGCGCCGGCGATGCCGTAACCCAACAGCTCGACATGTACGACGGCCCGCAGTTGCTCTACGAGCCCAAAGGCGCTGAAGACGGTTGGCTCGAGATTCCGCTCACCGTCACAAAGAAGGAGCCGCTGAGGTTACTGCTCAACGTGACGACCTCCTATGACTTCGGCAAGTACCAGGCCTACCTGGACGGGGTCAAACTCGGCGAACCTTTCGATCTCTATTCGACGGACGTCAAGAACACCGAAATCCACCTGCTCGACTTCTGGCCCGAACCGGGCACGTACAAATTGAAGCTCGTGTGCGTCGGGAAGAACGCGCAGTCGAACGGCTACTTCCTTGGCTTGGAGTCGGCGAGACTAAGGGAGCGGCGACCGCGGGTCACCGAGTTCGGCTTCGACCGAAACAACGACTGGCGTCACAACCCCCTTATCTACCGCTAGTTTTCTACTTGACCCGTTTGATCGGCGTTATGTGAGGCGGGCCGCCCGCGATCTGAGAAGGGATGACGATGTTTCCGTCATCCTTTGAATTCCAGAACAGGGTGCCGTGGTTACTTTGATGCACGTTCGGACTCTTCGAGACCATCGCCTGTAAATCTTCAGCCTTCTTCTTCACGCTAGGGTCGGTGGCGGTGAAGGAGACGGTCTTAATCGTCAGCGTAATGTTGCTTCCCTCGACCTTATAGGTACCGTCCATGTGCTGCTTAAGCTTGTAGGCAGGATTCTTAGGATCCTTTGGGGGTTCGATGTCGCCGGAAAAGGTGTTGTCCTTCTTGAACGTGAGCGGCGTTCCATTGCCATCCTTCCAGGTTCCGACAATATTGTCTGCGGGCACTTGGACGCTCTTACCGGTCGGAACGGGGGGCGGCAAATGTCCCGGCGGCGCTTTCACGGTCGGGGGTGTAGCGATGCCAGTCGTAGTGCCGGGCGTTCCGCCGGGATTTGCCGGAGCCGTACCGGAAGCTTGAGCAAGCTTTTTGACTTCATCCGTCGCCGGAGGATTTGGAGGAGACACGTCGGTTTGACTTCCCGCTGCCGTCTTAGACCCACATCCGGCCGCAGTCACGGCGGCGAGGGCAAGGGTCGCGAGACCCAGGAAGGGCGTCAATCTCGATTTCATGCCCCTACTTTGGCAGCAATGCCTCATCGTTTTCCAATCTCCGCATGATTAGCGCACGGGCGCCGTCTTTGTCGCCGCTTTCCAATTCGCCCTCGATGACCGCCTCCGTAAGGATCAGCTTGAGCCGTCCGACCTCCCTTCCGGGGGGCAGACCGGTCAACTCGATGATCTCGTCCCCGCTTAGCGGCGAGTCGATCACGCGCTTCGGCGTTACCGAGCGCACATTCTCGATCTGGTCACGGATCGCCGTAAGATCCATCACGCGGACCCCAAATTTCAATCCATTGGCGTCCGCTTCGACGAGCTGCAGAAGACGATCCAGGTCTCCATCGAGATCGCGGATAAGGCGTCGCGCCGCCGAGGGCGTGAACACCGGCGAGGAACCCAGCCGCATATGATTCCGGACCAACCGTGAAACCACATCCACGTCCGCCTGAGCGAACTTCAGGCGGCGTAGTAATTCATGCGCGATCTCCGCCCCCTTATATTCGTGGCCAAAGAAGCGCGTGTTGCCTTGCTCGTCGATCGTTCGCGTCGGCGGCTTCCCGACGTCATGGAGCAAGGCCCCAAGTGCCAGTAAAGGATCGCCCGGACCGGCGTTTCGAACCACGAGGAGGGTGTGGTTCCAAACATCCAGATGGTGGTACTTACCTTGCTCGCAGCCCACCATCGGCAGGAATTCTGGGGCGAATATCTGCAGGAGCCCTAGAGTCATTAGGTCCGAGAGACAGTCCGCCGCGGTCGGCAACGAAAGCATCTTTATCAACTCGTCGCGGATTCGCTCAGAGGAGATGATTCGCAGCCGTTCGCGCGTCTTCGTGATTGCCTCGTAAAGGCCCGGTACGGGTGTGAAGCCGAGCTTCCAGCGGAATCGGATCGCCCGCAGCATACGGAGAGGGTCGTCATGAAACGTCGCCTCCGGATCGAGGGGCGTCCGCAAGACCTTGTCTTCCAGATCGGCGAGCCCTTGCCCGAGCGGATCGGTCAGCTCACCTGTGGCAACCGAGCGCATGAGCGTGTTGACCGTGAAGTCGCGCCGCTTCGCGTCGTCTTGCAGCGTCGCCGGCTCGACATTGGGCTTCCGCGAGTTCTCGTCGTAGCTCTCTTTTCGCGCGGTAACGATCTCGATGTTTACGTGCTCGACCCGCACCATCGCGGTGCCGAAACGCTCGTAGGTGACCGGCGCAATCGTGGAGACGCCCTTGTCGAAAAGCAACTGGGCAAGTTCGGCGGAACTCCCAAGCGTTACCAAGTCGAAGTCCGCCTCGTGGGGAATTCCAAGCAGTTCGTCCCGAACGGCGCCGCCGACCAGCCACAGGTCGTTTTCAAACGCCGTGTTCTGCGTGGCCAGTCGGATTTCTTGAAGCGCGGGATGCATTGGACTTAGACTCGGCCGAAGACTTGATGAGTGGCCGCTGCGGTGATCACAGATCGGGGATTACTTTCTAACGTCTGAAGCCCTCGCAGAATCTCCTCAAGTTCGCTCTCGCTCGCAATATTTTCCGCGATCGCCGCCTCCCAAATGCCAAGGAGGGTTAGGCTCGACAGTTGTTTCGCCATCGTTCCATGAAGGGCGGTTAGCTGAACGGAGGCTCTGGGGCTATGTAGACCTGCTTCGTGCGTGAGGTGAAAGAGGCGTTTCCCCAGCGTGGGATCCGCTCCTCTCTTGCGGATCACGGCGGAGTAAACCTCGATGTACCCGTCCATGGCGACTGGTCGAGGTTCGGCGATATGGGTCGCGATGTCGATGTCCTCGACGACGAGGACTCCGCCCGGCTTGGCTACCGACTTCATGGCGTGAATCGCGGCCAACGGGTCGCTCAAGTGGGACAAAAGGTAGCGCGCGTAGACCACGTCAAAGCGGTGCCCATGCTCCGCCAATCGCTGGACTTCCAGCACCTGAAACGCGGCTGGACTTTGTTTTGCCTGCGCCCGCGCCACGAAGCCGGGGTCCTGGTCGACCCCGTGGGCGTCGATCCCGAGCGCCGCCACCCGGTGCGTAAGCGCCCCGATCCCACAACCCACGTCGAGGAACGACATCCCCCGACGGAGTCCGGCGCGACGAAGTAAAGCTCGTGACGAAGGCCACTGGATCTCATCCAGAATCGCCAGTCGGCGCGCCCCGATCTCTCCTTTCGCCAGGGCATACCGGCCCGAGAAACTCATGCTCCTCACGATACCGGCCCCACCGTCATTGACCTGGCGAAACCGGATCGTTCATAATAACGCTTCGTTCGGGGAATTAGCTCAGCTGGGAGAGCGCCTCCATGGCATGGAGGAGGTCAGGGGTTCGAGCCCCCTATTCTCCACCACCCGTTTGAACTTAGAAGGGCCGCCTCAGGGCGGTCTTTTTCGTTTTGGATGACGCTTGCATGCCACTCCACTTCAACGGCCTCATTGAAATCCGTGGGATCAATCCTTACGTTCTAGTCTCCGCAGCTCAAGCGGAAGAGCTTCGACCGGGTTGGCGTCGGCCGATGCCGGTTTTGGTGCAGGTCGATGGACTGCCCGAGCCGGCTTGGCGAATCAACATGATGCCCGTTGGCGATGGGAGCTTTTATCTGTATCTTCACGCCTCGGTGCGCCAGGCGGCCGGCAAGGACGTGGGCGATAGGGCGAATTTCGACGTCTGGTTTGACGAGGAGTACGAAAGCGGGCCCGCGCACCCCATGCCTCCGTGGTTTGCCGAGGCCCTGGGGGCAAACGCGGTGGCGAAGGCGAATTGGGAACGGCTCATTCCAAGCCGGCAGAAGGAGATTCTTCGTTACTTTGCCGGCCTGAAGTCATCCGCGGCTCAGTCCGCGAACCTTAGGCGAGCCATTGACGTGCTGTCCGGGGTTCCGGGCCGTTTCATGGCCCGGGCTTGGAAAGATGGACAGTAATCGGTCGCCTTTCTTGTAACGTGTCTACAACCCCGGCGCATGGTCGATGAAGTAGATCTTCGTCCCAGTTCGGAAGGCCAGACCCTTTGAACCCCAGCGGCACACGCTCGTCTGCCCGCGGCCTGCGAAGTTCTGGAACATCGTCTCCCCATGAATCATGTTCAGGGCGAAGGAGTTCTGAGTGCCCACGTTGAAGGTCGCCAACCAAATCTCGCCGTTAGGAGTTAGCTCCACGAAGTACGCGAAACCAGAATCGACGGTGAAGCTGTCCGGGGAGCTCACATTGAACGAGCCAAGGCTCGCGCCGGTACCCCCCGAATAGATCCCTCCCTGGTCCGTATAGAGTGTCCCCCCGAACGCCTTGAGCTGAAGGCTTTCCAGAGTCTCGTTCACGGAAGTCAAGCGAGTCGCGCCGGTCGCATCTATGCTGTATTGGGCGAGGTCGGTTTGCTCGGACGTCCACAGACGGGTCGGACTCACGAACGCTGAGGAATTGCCGCTCGGCTGGCCGCCGGGGTTGGGCAACGCGACGCCTCCACTATAAAGCGTGGGTCCATAAACCAGACTGCTGCCGATGCCGGCCGTCGTCACCGCGATGACGTCTGGATGGGAGGGTTCGACTTGAATGTCGCTGGCCCGGAACTGCGTGTTATTGAACGGCCCCGAAAGGGCGAGCGAGAATGTGGCGCTGACCGTCCGCGAGGCCGTGTCGACCCGGCAGATCGCCGCCGCCCCATCAAGACCCACGTACAACTCCGAGCCATCGTCCGAAATGGCCAAGACGTTCGGTTCGCTCCCGACGAAGACGCTGCCCTTCACCGTCCCGGTGGCGGGATCGATCTCCACCACGTTGTTCGCGTACTTGCTCGCCGAGCCCGGCACACTCGCCCAGATCGTCCCCGTTTTCGGGTTCGCGACGATCCAGTTCGTCGTCATGCCAAGCGTTCTGGGAGCGACGCTCAACGCCGGAGGTTGAACCTCGAGAACCGCGGAGAAGCTTTTCACTCCGTCGATCGTCGCGGTCAAATTCACATCGCCAAGACTCGTTCCGATAACCGTTCCGTTTGTGACGGTGGCGGTACCTCCGTCTGGAGTCGCCGTAAATGTGGCTGACCCCGGTGGTACCGCAATCACGCTCCGGTCGATCGCCCGAACCGAGTAGATCGGAGTCACCGGCGCCCCGAGCACCAAGGTTGTTGTCTGAATTACGATCTGATCGATCCGGCTGTTAAAGGTGATTGTCCCGAGCGCGCTCCCGTCCGGATTCGTAAGCGTTCCTGCCGGCGAGACCTTGACCGCCGCATTAGCCTCCGCGACGTTCGAGCCCGTGGCATTCGTCCCGGCAAAGAAAATTACGTCGATGTTCTGCGCCCCCGTGTGCACCATCGAGGTGAACGATGTCGTCTGCCGTATCGCGTCAGAAGAACTGGGACGGTTCACCACCGCGAGAACATCTGTCCCGTCCGCAGCCGCCCCTCGGAAAATAATCGTCGCGGAGAGAGCCGATACCGGCGCTGAAATATCCCGCGACCGGGCCGGCCAGGCGATCGTCACCGAAGGCTTGACCAACGCACTCTTTGGTGAGCCTCCGCCCGACCCGCCGCAGCCTGCAAGGCCCACAACTAAAACTGCTAATCCCCAACAGAGCTTCATTTTCTTAGAGTCCCGGCGCCTGGTCGATGAAGAGCACCTGGGTGGGTGTGCGAACGGCAAGCCCCTTCGCGCCCCAACGCAAGATATCTGTGCCTTGGTATTGCGAAGCGTCATTCATTAGCTGAATAGAGGGAATTGCCAGCGTGGTCACGCGGGTGAATTTATTAATATCGAAGACCCCGATTTGCAGAGTAAGAACGGGAATCTCCGCCACAAAGGCGAGTCCGGCGGTCGTGTCCACGGTGATGCTGTCCCCGTTCGATACCGGGAGCGTGCCGATCGGGAAACCTGTCGAAGCGTTGCCGATCCCTCCTCCGGCGCCGTAGATCCGATTCCCAAAGATGCGCATGAACGGGTCGTAAGCGTGCAGCGGCACACCGTTACCAATGAGCGTCGCACCGCTCGAATCGACCCTGGCTTTATTCAAATTATTGGGGTTTGAAGATCCGAGCGTCCAGAGGGTCGACGGGTCGCTAAAAGCCACCCACCAACCTTGATAGGTGCCGAGACTGTTCGGTCGCATCACCCCCTGGTCATAGATTTCTGGACCACTGAATCCACTGTCACCGACATCGTGAATCGTTACTGCGACTACCTTCGGATTTCCCGGCTGTACGGCCATATCATCGACGGTCGTTGCTCCGGATCCACCGTTATTGATAAGGGCAAACGGGGTCCCCGCGGTGTGGGCCACTGTATCCACGGGACGCACGCTGGAGGAAGCGTCCTGACTTACGTACAACGTCGTTCCATCGTCGGACATGGCCAACACGTTCGGTTCGCTCCCGATGGAGACGCTATTCAAAACCGTCCCCGAAGCCGGGTCGATCTCAACCACGCAGTTGGCATTCCGGGCGGCGCTGCCGGGCACGCTCGCCCAAATCGTTCCCGTTTTCGGATTGAGCACGAGTCGATTCGTTGCTTGGCTCAGGCTTCGAGGTTGGTAGCCAGTAGTGGCGGCGGTTTGAATGGTGACGGTCTGCGGAGGGCTAGTTTGGCCATCCACGGTTGCCGAGACGAAGACGGTCCCTTCTTTCGTTCCTTTGATCGCACCGCCGACATTGGTGGCCGCGCCCGTGCCGTTCGTAACCTGAAACGTCGTCTGGCCCTCCCCGAACGCGGCGATGGTTCCGTCCGCGGAGAAGGCGGTCACTCCCGGAGAGAACGCCACGTTTGGGGGCGTGACCTGGTTTGGAATTACCGTCACGGAAGAAATCGTGCTCGCATACGCCACGTTCCCAAGGGGCGCCCCAGAAGGGCCTAAGAGCGTCCCCGATGGCGAAACGACGACGCCTGCCGTGGCATCCGCTACCTCGGACCCGGAACCCGAGCCGCTGGAATAGAAGACGACGTCAATGACGTGATATCCAGCAACCACCGGCGTCGTCATCGTGCAAGGCAGCCGAACCGCCGCCGGGGCGACCGGACGATCCACGATCATCGAAACATCGCCGCCGTTGGCGCCAGCGCTTCTAAATGTGATCGTCGCCGACAATGCCGACATCGGAGCGTTGATATCACGCGACTTGGCGGGCCAAGAAAGAGTTACTGTCGGCTTGGTCAAGGTGGGAGTGGGACCCGTCGGAGTGGAATGGCTTGTTCCCGAACCGCCGCAGCCAAATGCCAACAATACAGCCCCAAAAGTGGCCACGGCGGGAACAACTCGCATCTCAAAGAAAGCTTATCACACGAGTCGAATTGTCTCTGAACGAATAACACTCCGGGGAACCGCATCTTTGAAAGAGGAGTCCTTTTTGCAGGAACGGCGCAAAGCCGAGAGTGAAAACTGAGATGAATAACGAGCTTCCTCTAAAAGATTGGGCGGTGACCTCGCACCAAGTTCTCGTGTCGTGGTTCAAGTCTCCCGACGAGGCGAGGCTTGCCGTCTCCGACTTGATGGAAGAAGGGTTATCCGAGCAGGATTTCGCCTTATTGCAACTTAACACGGCCCAGGGGCAACACGGCGACGCCCTCGAATATGTCGTGTCGCCCTTTTCCGGCGGACAGAACATGTCGGATGAGACCGAAGGCGCCTCGGACCGGGAGTCCGAAGTCGGCGCCGGGATCGCGACCTCGCGACCGGAGGACGCCGTCTCGGCAGTGCAGGAACTCGACGATTCGGAGACATTCGCCCAGGACATGAGTTATCCGCCCGCGGATGGTAACTCAATCGGCGACGAGCAAACCCACGACGTGAAGATGGGTGCGGACCAAGGCTTCTTCGAGACGACCTTTCCCGAAAATAAGTCGACGATCGTGGCCGAATCGATGATTGACGAGATCGACATCCCGGGCATTGGCGCAATCGTGGGCGAGGGGAGCTTCGGCGAACTCGTCATGGAGCGAACGTTTAAGGGCCACGCGTCTGACATGAACTGGCTCTCCGACCGAATCAATCGAAAGGGCGACCAGCGGCAAGTTTCTATCGGCCGCTCAGGCGCTTTACTTGGGATCGACGTCAGCGCAAACAGCCCGAATCCGGACCGGATCGAAGAGATCCTCCGAGCTCGCTACGCGGCTTGGGTGTACATCTTGTAAAGTCAGGTCCATGGCTACCCAAGAGGATGTTCGCCGAATCGCCCTCGGGCTTCGAGGCGTCATGGAAAGCGATGAGGGCTTTGGTTTCCTGATTGAAAGCAAAGGGAAGCTAAAGTCTCTCTTGCATTTGTGGCGAGAGCGAATCGATCCCAAGAAGACGAAGGTCGTCAATGAGGGCGTCTTGGTTGTGACCGTTAAGAACCTCGAAGTAAAGGAGATGCTGGTTGCCTCAGGCGGAGATCGCATCTTTACGGAGCCTCATTACAACGGGTATCCCGCCGTACTCGTTCGCTTGGCCGCGATCGAAACGGATGAACTTGAGAATCTGATCGTCGAGTCTTGGCGCACTAAGGCGCCTTTGGAATGGCAGCGCGAGTACGACGAAACTCACTCCGGACCCATATAGGCGCTCCGGTAACGGTAATTCGGGCTACTTCAAAAGGGGGTATGCCCGTCCATCGAATCTTTGTTTGCTCCAGGTGGATTAAGTTAGACTTAAACCTGTAAGCCGCGAAGCAATGAGCCGCGCTGGAATCATGAGCACAACCACCAAGGATTCGTGGGATTCGAGTCGCGATAGCGATAGGGCGTTAATCAAGCGGCTAAACATCTCGTACGTCGCCGCTCTTTTGGTGGTGGCGATTCTCGCAATGGTTATTCACATCTTGCTGTCGGACGTCATCGAGCAGCAGAGAGACTCGTCGACGATAGTGAATGTGGCCGGACGCCAGCGAATGTTGTCCCAGCGCATCGCGCTCCTTGCCCAGGATCTCAAAAATGGCGATGACTCGGCCAGAGAACTTATTAAGAGTGCCGCCACTCTAATGGCCCAGTCGCAACGCGCGCTGGAACAGGGGGGGAATTTCGACATTACGAACAAGCTCTCCAAAAGCGCCGCCGCCTACTATTTCGAGGGGCCGCATGCCCTTAGCCCGGCGGTCGCGGATTATGTAGCGGCGGCGAAGACGCTCAGCGATTCGCCAAAAGGCAAATTTGATGAGCGCACGTTTGCCAAAATTCACGACGATGCCCGAGACAAGCTGCTCCCCGCGCTTGAACATGCCGTACGCATTTTTGAAAAAGAGTCCAAGGTCCGAATCCATTCGCTTGAAGAGGCCCAGCGGACGGTCACCATTCTTCTTCTGGTTACCCTGTTGGGAGAAGCCTTACTTATCTTCCGGCCGCTGGTACAGAAGGTCAACGACTACGCATCGCGACTTTATACGACCGCTACCCGCGATGCCTTGACTGGACTTCCGAATCGGCGGTTCTTCCTTGACACCGCGAACCGTCAGGTACTTGCGTCCGCTCGTACCGCGGAACCCCTTGCGCTGATGATGCTCGACGTCGATCACTTCAAGAAGATCAATGACACGGTCGGCCACGCGGGAGGGGACGCGGCGCTTCGCCGGCTCGCGCAAATCATGCAGGAGTCCCTTCGTCCCACCGATACGGTCGGAAGGTTGGGGGGCGAGGAGTTCGCCATTCTGCTACCCGAGACGGGCGCTGAAGACGCCGTAAACCTTGCCGATCGGCTCCGCAAGGAGATCGAGCGAGATCGCAGCGAGGGGGTGCCGAGCTTCACCGTAAGTATTGGGGTCGCCGCCGCTGTCACGAAAGATGCCACGACCGAGCGACTCTTGGCCGACGCGGACGAGGCGCTTTACCTCGCGAAGAATGGGGGCCGCAATCGGGTGAAGCTCGCGCCGACGTTCAACCCGGCCTAGCTACCGGATCGGTTCATTCGAGAACGTTCTCTCGGTCTCTGAAAGGGTGGGCAGGTTCCGAACGAGCAGCGTTATGTCGCCGGCCGGAACGCCCTCTTGTACGAGGCGTTCGGCAACCGCTCGAAAGACGCGAGCTTCGGGATACGGCGGCACATTCAGCTGACGGGATCCCCATTCTAGAATCCCGATTCGGTACTGTCCCGGCGCAGAACGAATGGCATTGACCTTGTAATCACTCGGTAAGTGCGCGTAGCCGGTCTCGGTGAGATAGATCCAGCCTTCGAGCGCCTTCTCGGAGTAGAGCGACGCGGAGAGGTAGGTATCCCACAAACCGAAGAAGTGGAGGGCGGGGAGGACGCCGCAAAGTAAGAAGATCGCCTTTCCGAGGTGGTCTTGAAAAACCGGTTTGAGCAGACTTGGGCTCGGCTTCCAAAAGAGGACTAGGCAAAACGCGATCATCCAAAAGTTCCAAGGCCAGATGCTCGAGTTGTAGTTCAGCCCCAGCGGCCCGAGCAAGTACAGCAGGAGCACGTGCATCGAAACCGCCAAGGTAAGGCCGACCTTTCGCATAGGGCCTATGAGCAACAGGAATCCGATCGCCGATTCGGTGATTGGAACCAAGAACCACGCCGGATGTGCCAGCGATACGACGCCCTGGCCGAGCGGCCGTAACAAGAAAGGCAGCGCCTCCGTGGCGAACATCAAATTCAGCTTGTGAATTCCGCTCCAAACGTAGATGCTCGCGAGGATAAAACCGCAGATCGGGAGAGCACTCTCCGAACTCTTCTTCTCGCCGCGGCTAAGCGCCCACAGCATGAGCAAGTACTGGTAGAACCACGGCTGTAGCCGGTTGATATCGAAGAGAACGAGGGTGCAACCCAACCCTAGCGCGGTCCAGCCCGGCCACTTTGACCTCGCCAGAGTCGCAAAGGCGAAAACAGACAACACGAACGCAACGGTAAGCGCAAGGCAAGCCGTTTGAGGCAGCTCCGGCAAGAACGTCAAGGCAGGAACGGTAGGGAAGGTTCGGGTGGTCTCCCAAAGCCGGGGCGTGACCGCGATCTGAGAGACGATCGCCGCGCATAGCATCCACTTAAGCCATTGGATGCGATGGTCTGCCTTTGGCTCGTCTATCGTTCTTTGCTTTGCCAAGAAGACCGTTTCTCCCACCTACTTCGAAGCGTCAATGGCATGGGTGGTTACGGGAGAGTTTTAATGAAACCTGCATTCTTGCGCCTTATGGTAGCTTTGGCGGTCCTGCTTGTCCTAATGGTTACGGGGCAGGCGCAGATGATTATCACTCCGCCCGCCCCGAACGTGCAGACGATCGAAATGGCGGCGTCGAATTCCGAACGCATTGTTACCGGCACGTATCGCATTTCTCACCCCGTCCCCGGAGCGCGTTGGTACGACATTAGCTATGCCGTAAAGAGCACGTTAAAGGGTGAGCCGGTACCGGAGATAACGGTTCGAGTGAGGGCGACCCGGGCGCTTCTGCCGCCCTATATCCGGCTCGGGGATGTCTATCTGATCTCGGTCCCCTCCACTCCCGGCATCGACCCATTTATCGCCGACCTATCCGATCCGGCCCTCGTCGTCCTGACCGCAGGACTGAACCTCCTTCGCGATGCCGAGGAAGTGATGCGGCGCATGCTGGAGCGAATCGCGGAAACGCACGGAAAACCACCGGCCGAAAAGTTTGCCGTGCCGCTACCGTCAAAGCTTATCAAGGCTGCCGGGCTCGAAGATCCGATGCAGCGGGGGTATCGGGAAGCCGACGTGCCCGTCGACGAGCATCTGGAAGCCTTTGCCCGTAAGGAACTTCGCTCGAAGGATATGAGGGAGCGAATAAACGGCCTGAAAGCTCTCGGATTGTTCAAAGACGCCGACTTGCACGCCGTGCTGCCTCTTCTCCAAGATCCCGAGCCGCTCATCGACCTCCAACCCGCCTTCAATCATGGAATCGAGGGGCGCGAATATCCTGTCCGTCGGGCCGCAGTGAACTTGCTCCAACAAAGGGGTTTTCCTATTCCTTCCCCTGCTCCGGTTCTCGAAGAATTCATCGACCGAATCGCGACGGTTGAAAATCTGAATTGGGGAGGGAAGATCGAAGAGGAAAACCTGATCGCCCTTCAGGCGAACAAGGTCATCCGGCGGCTGAACCTGACCGCGAATCCTTTGACCGCGAAGGAGGTCCTCCTGGTCAGCCGTCTCGCAAGCCTGAAGGAACTGATCCTTCCCTCGACCGAGCTTGACGACAACAAGCTTGCCTTCCTGGCGAACCTTCCGAACCTCGAAAAACTCGAAATCGACCGAGATCCCGTCTCGGATAAGTCGGTCGACACCCTTGTCGGCATGAAGAGCCTCAAGAGCTTGACCATCTACCTAACCGATATTACGGACGACGGTCTCGCGGAATTGAGACGGCGAAGGCCGGACCTGTATATCATGCAGGTCAACACGAGATTCCCTCGAAAGCCCAAGCCGCCGGTCATGGCCAAGCTTACGGAGGCGGATTGCCCGCATATCGTCTACACGCTGAATCCTCGGCGGCAGCCATCGAAGGAGTGGACCATGTTCAACACGGGGCGCCTTAACGGGCCCCTGGCGCACAATCGTTCTCCCTCGGGGCGCGACTACTTCGGTCCCTTCGGCCAACAGGACGTTGTGCTGCATTTGGCCAAATTGGCGCCGCACCAAGACGTTCATCTCGAGATCGAACTTTGGGTTATCGGCTCCTGGGACGGCGACGGCACTCTTGGCCCCGGTCCCGATATCATCGGCATCTCGGTGCCGGAAGTCGGAAGCTTGCTGCACTCGACGTTCTTCAATAACACCGAAGGCGACCCGGCGGCGCCTCTCCAATCCTTCCCCGACCCGTATCCAGGACCGGGACACATCGGCTACACGGGCGCTTTCGAAGTGCGGTCACTCGGCTTCATCGAACCCTGGGATGGCCACGACTACCATCGAGACGCCGTGTACCGGCTCCATTACACCTTTCACCACGAAGGTTCCGAACTATATGTCGTGTTCTCGGGGCAGAACGTGCCCGTGTCCTATCTGAACAAGCTGACCGACGACGAGAACTGGGGGATTGGCGGTCTGCGCGTTTCGACGGACTAGACTTGTAGTTGAAAAACCAAATGTAGTAAGGCCCCTGATGTTTGTGCAGGGGGCTGCGCGCGGTAGCGCCGAGACGGCCTTTCGGTTACCGACGAAGGCTACGGTTTGACTTAGGCGGTTGTCGCCAAATGTTATGCGGTATGCACAGCCCCCGCACATACATCGGGGCCTGGCTACATTGGGTTGCTGGTTATCGGCGACGTCTTTTGCTGCAAGCGCTCCGGACGTACAAATCCGTGTAGGCGGAGATCGCCCCGGGCGCTCTTCGCGACGGCGTAAGGCTGACCGCCTTCGTTACGCTGTCGCGGGGTGTTCCGCAGAGAACCGCTTCTATTCTCCGAAGGATCCATCCGCATAGCCCCGAAGGATGCCCTCTTCGCGAAGGTTCTTGAGGGCATCGGCGGCCCAATGATTTGCGGGGACGTCGGCGAAGAGCTGCTTAGCTTCTCCCGGTTGGGCGACGCGGAGGGAGGCGATGGCCTCTAGGTTCCGCAGGGCTTCTGTGCCCATGACGGTGGGGTCCGTGTTCAGTTGCCGGAGTTGCGGCGCGAACAGTTTGATCGTGGCGGCGAGAGGGCGTTCGACCTCGCGGCAAAGCGAACCGATCTGAAATGTTCGATCTGAGAGTTCTCCCCTCGTTATTTCGGCTGCGGATAGCTTGCCGCTCCCGAATTTGCCAATGCCAGCGATTCGGTCGTTGGCATCCCGCATTTCGAGCCAGGATTTCCGCATCCGGTCACACCCGGCCTTGATCATGATCGCCATGTCCATTCTCGAATAAGGGTTTGGACCGATGATGCGTTTTTCTTCCCGCTTAACGAAACCCATTCTCTTCAAATATCCAATCGTCTCGTAAGCCCAGTGATTCTCTACGGTGTCAGGAAGATAGTCGTGCGGGTTCTGGACGGTAGCGAGCACAGGGACGCCAAGGCTGAGCGAGACGCAGAGGAGGGCGATCCGCATGACTCGATCTTACAACGGCTTTTGCCAATCGTCGTAGACCAAGAAAGAATGAGCGAACGAACCGTATTGGTTCCCGGCCCGGACCATCCGATCACGATTACGTCGAATCCGAAGCGAATCGTGGTGAAAGTCGCCGGCCAAACCATCGCCGACACGATGAGGGCGCTTAGCTTAAAGGAAGCGTCGTACCCGGCGGTCGACTACATTCCCGTCGCGGACGTCGACATGACTCTCCTCACCGCAACCGTGCACCAAACGTACTGCCCGTACAAAGGCGAGTGCGGTTACTACAGCATTCCGGTTGGCGGAGAAAAGGCCACCAACGCAGTCTGGACTTACGATCATCCTTATGCATCGGTGGCCGCGATCGCGGGGCACGTCGCGTTCTATCCAGACCGCGTCGACTCGATCGAAGTGGCCTAGTTGTTCGAACCGTCGGTAAAGACGGCGCCAGCGTTGATCGCCAGCTCCTTCCAAGAGTTCGAGTAAGCGTAGTTTGCGCTACCCGTTTGGTAGTCGCTTGAAGTGGCCACCGACGGATTACCCACGGCGTTCGTGACGACCGCGCCGCCGGTGAGGATCACGTCGTCGGCGATCAGATAACCGGTGACTTTCGAGTTTGCACCGACCGTAATTGTCGCATGGGTGGCGCTCGTACCGGCCGACCGGACGCCGTAGAGACCGCCGTAGTACGTCATGTTTCCGGCCAACGTGATGTTGGTGGGCTTGTTGTAGTAAATCCGGAAGAGCGTCGGGTCGTTGTTCAACGTGAAGGAGAACTGACAGTTGATCGCGTCCGCGTTCGTCGAGTTATTCATCCAGATGTGAATCGGTCCCGGCTGCGGAACCACGCCACATGTAATGCCGGCGGTATCGAAGATGACGGTTAGGTTATTGTTCGTGACGTTGAAGTCGGTGAAGTAGTAATCGCCGGGCTGCAAGATCAGGGTGCTCACGTTGAGCGCGCTCACGTCGCTCGAAGAAATGCTCGTCTTGTTCGACCACCCGGTAGATTTCGTCGTCAAGAACGTCATCACCGGGGAGTTACCGGTGTAGGTCCGCATCCGCGCCGTCTGGTTCGCAATCGCTGCGGATGAAGTCAGCCCGGACCAGCCTCCAGGGATAAGCGAAGCGCAGACGGTATCTACCGTCGGCCACACCATCGCCGAACCGTTGTGAACGATGCCGCGATTGTTGATGCTCGCAGCGGTTGCGGAGGGCCCGTCCAGAACGATGTTGCCGTTTACGTTGCCGTTTCCGTTGTTGTTCACGGAGGCGGCGCCGTTGGTGCCGAGGTCGCCGTTGGTGACGCTGCTGGCTTGAGTGAACTGAACCGTTGAGAGTCCGAAGACGGCGAATCCGCCGCCTACGCCGCCCGAATCACCGGTCGCGGGGTTGAAAATGGAGGTTCCGCCGCCCGCCGAGGCATTGATGGAAACCTTTCGTACGACGCCGTTGACGGTTCCGGTAGAGACGACGGTCATCGGGTTGCCGGGCGTGTAGTTCGTGGTGCCGTCTTGGTTCGTGACGTAAACCGAAAACGTGCCGCTCGCGCCGGTTACAGAACCGGCGTAGGGGGCGGAGGAAAGGTGGGCGGCATGGTTTTTCGTCGCGTAGTTGAGTTCGTAGTTGATGCCCGCATCGGCGAGTTGCAAGGCCATCGTGTAGTTCGCGTTCTCAGATTGGCGCTCGGAGTGCGAACCGGCCAATACGATGACCCCGCTCAACAGAAGCGTGGACATCGCAACGATGGCGAGGGCGCTGATCAGCGCGCTGGCGCGATCTCGACGGACAAAATTAAACTTGCTCAAAAAACTAAGATTCCTCGACCCGACGAGTTAATTTTAGCCGTTGAGGTTGGTTTGATTAGGGCAAAGAACCGCAATTTAGGACGCGTGGCACAAAACCACTACACTGCTAGTCCGCGACATTGCGACCTAACCTTTCATTTATATCCTGACAAGCGTGATACATGTCAGAGCGCCGTTTTGCAAGCCTACTTTTCTATTTTTCGGACGGTTTTCGTCTGGGCTTAGGGCGCCCGGCGAGAATTTAGCTGAAGCAGGCATTGATCACCGAGTGCGGATCCAATTGGCGGATCGTCGGCGAGGCGGAATTCTGAAGTGCCGCCGAAACTGCGTGGGCGAGGATCGTCTTCGAAGTATAGAAATTGAGCCGGATCAGGTTCGCGGCCACCGCGAGAACATAGGGCGCGAGATGGCTCGCTTCGGTCGAACCTCGATCTGCAGGCGCGATCAGTTTCGCGACGTGCAACTCGATCTCTTCGAACGGCTTCGGTTTGAACGTCGTGGACATAAAGGTTAAGACAACCTTAAGTTGTCCGTTCAGTTAAACGGACCGGTCGATATGGACCTTAGACCTATTCGTCGTGGTTCGCCCCAAGGAGAGCGAGGAGAGTTTTTTGAGCAGGATTTTGCGATTGGCGGATGGGTTTAAGGAGACGGGATTCCAAAACGCCCTCGCGCCTTCGTCTTGGCCCAGAAGGGCCTTATCTAAGGACTGAATCGATTTTACGGATCCTTACCTAGGGTAGCCGACCTTCGCATTCGCTACGGAAGGCAACCCTAAGCTGGAGGACGGAACCCGCTTCGGGCTTGTCATTACCCACATCTTTGAGTCTGGGCGTCTCGTCTTAGGATTCAGGCTTGTCATGCCATGGAGGGTGTGCAGGAGTGGAGACTTGTCATTCGCCCATGGATTGGGCTCGTGCTCAATTCG
>Ga0207695_10001139_pt1 | contig 46090 bp, 40 predicted proteins | sample KBSC54metaG_FD_184354 | JGI IMG/M metagenome (GOLD analysis project Ga0207695, IMG submission 184354) | Corn rhizosphere microbial communities from Kellogg Biological Station, Michigan, USA - KBS C5-4 metaG (SPAdes) (version 2) | ecosystem: Host-associated > Plants > Roots > Rhizosphere > Soil...
TGTCGCGGGCTGCGATCGAGATCAACGGCAGTCTCCACCGGCTGGATCTGGCACCCGAATGGGTGCGCGCCGCCCGCCGCCGGGGCATCAAGTTCGTGATCTCCACCGACGCGCACTCGACGGGTGAGCTGGCGAACCTGGCCTTCGGCGTGGCGATGGCCAGGCGGGCCGGCGTGCGGGGCGGCGAGGTCCTGAACGCTGGCTCGGTCGAAGACTTTCGCGCGGCCGTCCGCCCCTGACGGGGCCGCGCCCAGCTTTGACACTGGTCGCCGGGGCCTGTACTAGCTCGCCATGGGACGGAAGAGGCGCGTCCAGCCGGCGCCCCGCAGGGTTCGCTGGCCGCTGCCCACGTTGCTGCTGGCGGTGGCGCTGGTGTACGGGCGGCTGTTCTTCGCGGGCTTCGTGCGGTTCGACGACGACCTGCACGTCTACGCGAACCCCTTCCTCGACCCGCCGACGGTGCGCAGCGTGCTGCGGCTGTGGCAACACGCGTACGAGCACCTCTACGTGCCACTCGCGTACACCCTGTACGCGGCGCTGGCCCGGCTGGCTGCCGTCGCGGCGCACATGGACGCGTCGATCGGTGACACCGTCAGCCTGTCGCCAGCGCCGTTCCACGCGGCGGGGGTGGTCTTGCACGCCGTCAATGCGTGGCTGTGCTTCCGGCTGGTCCGCCGCCTGACCGGACGCGACGGCGCGGCCTGGCCCTGCGCGCTGCTGTTCGCGCTGCATCCGCTGCAGCTGGAGAGCGTGGCCTGGATCTCCGAGCTACGCGGCATCAGCAGCGCGACCTTGCTGCTGCTGGCGCTGAACGCGTTCGTCCTGTCACGCCAGGCGAGCGCGGCGCGGCGGCGGCGCACGCTGTGGCTGGCCTGTCTGCCACTTCTGGCGGGGGCGATGCTTTGCAAGCCCAGCGCCGCGGCGGCGCCGCTGGCCGCGCTGGCGATCGACCGCGTCGTGCTGCGGACGCCGTGGCGCAAGGCCCTGCTGGCCGCCGGGGCGTGGGCCGTGGTGGTGCTGCCGTTCGTGCTGATCACGCGTCTGGTCCAGGACGTCGCGGGCGCGGAGAGATCCGCGGCCTGGCAACGCCCGTTCATCGCTGGCGATGCGCTGGCGTTCTATCTGTGGAAGACCGTGCTGCCGCTCGACCTGTGCGTCGACTACGGGCGTACGCCGCAGGTGGCGATGGCGACGGGCTGGGGGTACCTGGCCTGGCTGGTGCCGGTCGGCTGGCTCGCGCTCGCCTTCCGGAACCGTCGCGCGCGTCCGCTGGCGTGGCTGGGCGGCCTGCTGTTCGTCGTCTTCCTGCTTCCCACCTCGGGGCTGGTGCCGTTCGCGTACCAGGCCTACTCGACCGTCGCGGACCGCTATGCATACCTGGCGCTGCTGGGCGCCGGTCTCGTGCTCGCCGACCTGGTAGCGCTGCTCGACCTGAGGTCCCCGGCCTTCGCCACGCGTGGGGCGGTGGTGCTGCTGGGGGCGCTCGCCGCGCGCGCGTTCGGCCAGGGGGGATACTGGCTGACCAGCGCGGACCTGCTGCGCCACACCATCGCCGTCAATCCAGCGGCCGCCTTCGCCTACAACAACCTGGGTGACGCCGAGCTGGCCCGCGGCGAGCTGCCGGCGGCCCTGGCCGATTACCAGGCGTCCGCGCACCACGATCCGGGGCGCGCGAAGGCGTACATCAACCTGGCCGAGGTGTACACCGCGCTCGATCGCCCCGCGGAGGCAGCGGCCGAGATCGCGCGGGCCCAGCAGGCCCCGCACAGGACGCCCGACGATCTGTCGAACCTGGGGGTGGTGCTGATGAAGATGAACGAACCGGAGCGCGGGCTGCAGGCGCTCGGCGCGGCGGTGGCGGCGGACCCCGCCTCGCCGACGTATCTCTTCAACCAGGCGAACGCGCTCTCGGCCGCCGGGAAGCTCGCCGAGGCCGAGGTGGCCTTTCGGCGGTGCATCCAGCTGGCCCCCAGCCTGGTGGGCGCACACACCGGGCTGGGCATCGTGCTCGCCGAGACGGGCCGGCTGCCCGACGCCGCCGCCGAGTTCCGCGCGGCGCTGGCCCTGCGCCCCGACGACGCGGCGGCGCTGGACGATCTGCGGCGCGCCGAGAGGATGTTGCAGCGGCCCTGAGGGGGCCCCGCTTTCGCTATTTGCAGCCGATCTGGTTGTCGTCGATGGCCAGGTCGTCGAACCACATCGTCACCGCGGACGGCACCGACTGATAGAAGATCGCGCCCACGGCGACCGAGGTGAAGGCCGACATCTTCGCGCCCGACTTGTTCGTGAAGCCGATCGACGTCACCTCGGTGCCGTCGGTGAAGAAGCGGTAGCTCTGGCTGCTGGCGTCGACGTACCACTCGGCGCAGTGCCAGTCGCTGTCGAACGACCAGTCGTACGTCGAGCTGGTGCAGCACGAGTCGTCGGGGATGTTGAACAGCCACTGGTGCTTGCCGTTCATGTCCTCCACGGTGTCGACCACGCGGTCCTCGACCGTTCCCTGCAGCCCGACCAGCGTGATGTGCAGGACGCCCGACGCCGGCTTCACGGCCGGCGAGGCGACCTTGTAGAAGATGCGGCCCCAGTGCTTCGACGCCGTGGCGCCCAGCGCCGACAGGCTCTTCTGCACGCGCGCCTGCCCGGTCATCGAGGAGCTGCTCTGCACGGACTGCGTGCCTGAATGCGCGGCCATGGTCGACAGGCCCACGCCCTGCATCGAGCCCGAGCCGAACCCCGCCAGCGTCGTCCATCCGGTCGGCACGGCGCCGGCCGTGCCCGTCTCGAAGTCCTCACACAGCTTGTAGGACTTGCCGGCGCAGGCTCCGGTCGTCGCCCCGCCGGAGCCGGTGGCGCCACCGGCTCCGCCCGACCCCTTGGCGCCCGCGCTTCCGGAAGTGCCCCCGCTCGCGCCGCCCGTACCGCTGGTCGTCCCCCCGGTCCCCCCGCTGGCGGCACCACCACTGCTGCTGCCGCCCGTCGCCGTCGCGCCGGCCCCGCCCGAGCCACCGGTCATGCCGCCGCTGGCGGCGCCGCCGCTGCCCGAGCCGCCGCTACCCGAGCCCCCGCTGCCGTGCGTGCCACCCGTTGCCGTGGTGCCGCCAGTCGAGGTCGTTCCCCCGGTGGCGGTGGTGCCGCCCGTGGCCGGCGCGCCGCCGCTGCCCGTGACGCCCCCCGATCCGTGGCCGCCCGAACCGGTGGCCTGGCCGCCGGTACCGCTCGACCCGCCCGAAGACGAGCCACAGGCGACCGCCAGCGAAAGGGTGCAGGCGAACGCGAACGACGAAAACGACGAAACAGGGGATCGGTACATCGTCGGGGAGCTCCTGGCGAACGAGTTGGTCATCGGCAGGCGAGGCGCCGGCTGATCCCCGAAGGATAGTCCGGACCGGCCTCCCCGTCCGCGCGATTTCCGTCGGAGACCGGCTCTTCGGGGCCGGTCCGCGCGTCACGGTGCGGCGGACCCGCGCCGATGTCTGCGCGCGAACGCGCCGGTCGCACCGTTCAGGCTCCTCGGACCACCTCCAGGCCGGACGGGGCCGGACCCGCGCGGTGCGCAGCCTCGCTGGGCCGCAGACGCACTGTCGACGACGGGGCGTCCGCGCTGGCCGGCAGCGCCTCGAGCAGCAGCGGCGCCAGGAGCAGCGCCGCCGCCACGCAGGTCAGCTCGCCGACCAGCGCCGACAGCCCGAACGAGCGGATGCCGCGGTTGTCGGACAGCAGCAGCGACGCGTAGCCGACGACGGTCGTGAACGAGCACACCGCGACCGCCGGTCCGGTGGTGGCCAGGATGCGCCCCGCCGACCCCGTGCCCTCCCGCCGGTGGCGGGCGGCGATGTTGACGGCATAATCGACGCCGATGCCGATCGTGATGGGCAGCGCGACGAAGTCCAGGAAGTTGATGCGGATCCCCAGCACACCCGCCATGGCCAGCATGGCCAGCACCCCCGTGGCGCCCGCGATCAGCGTGACGGCCGCCGCCCGACTGACGCCGAGGACCAGCAGGACCACCACCACGGCGCCCAGCGCGGCGATCAGCGTCGCGTGCGGACCGTCGCGATCGACGGAGCTGACGATGTCATCCTTCACGAACGCGTTGCCCCCCACCACCACGTCCGGGCCCAGCGGCAAGGCCCGGAAGCGCGCCACGAACCGGTGCAGATCCTCGGTGCGCCACAGGTCGAACCCGGCGCCGGTGCGCGCCATCAGCAACCGCCCGCGCGTTCCGTCTGCTTCCGTGAAGGGCCAGGCCAGGGCGGCCGGGACCTCCACCGCGCGGATGGGACGCACGTCGGGCGGCGGAGCGATGGCGGTGGCCAGCGCCCGATCCGCTTCGGACAGCGACGCCAGCGTGGCCGGCGTCAGCAGGCGGCGGATGTCGTGCAGCAGCGCCAGCTTCGCTTCCTGATCGGCGGGAACCAGCTCGTCGAAGCTGGACACCCGGGCGAACAGGCGCGCCGTCTCGGGCTGCTTCGCGTCCAGCGCGCGCAGCTGCGCCGCCACCTCGCGGGCCCGCGCCTCGCTGGGCAGGGCGATGACCGTCCCGCCCGACAGGCCGCGCCCGAACCCGGTGTCGACGATTGCGGTCCACGCCTGGATCTCCCGGATGGCGGCGCCGCTCGAGCGCAGGTTCTTGAAGTCGGTCTCGAAGGGACGACCGCCGAGGTAGCGGAGCGCCCCGAAGGCCGACGCGACGACCAGCGCCCCCACGCCGAGCAGCAGCGCCGGGCGCCGGCGCGAGACCAGCCGGGACAGGCCGCCGCCGTCGCGCACCACGACCAGGCCCCGCCGCGTCGCGAACCAGCCGCGCGCCTCCAGCGCGGCCAGCGCCGCAGGCAGGACCAGGAAGGTGGCCGCCCAGCAGCACATGATTCCCACGCCCCCGATCACGCCGAAATGACGGAACCCGCGGAACTGCGTCGCGATCAGCGACGCGTAAGAGACCGAGGCGGCCAGCGCCGCCGCCAGCGTCCCGCCGAAGCTGCCTGCCACCGCCCGTCCCAGCGCCGCGACCGCACCGGCGCCGTCCACCCGCCCCGGCGCGCCGCCTCTCTCCTCGGCGTAGCGCGCCAGCAAGATGATGCCGAAGTTGATCCCGTTCCCCACGACGATGGGCGCCAGGAACGCGGTGGCCATGTTCAGGTGGCCCACGGCGAAGAAGGCGAAGGCGAACGTCACCAGGGCGCCCAGCGCCAGCGCGCCGAGCAGACTGGCGACGGGCAGCGCCGCCCCGAAGAACGCCCACAGGCCCAGCGCCACCACCGCGGTGGTCAGCACCGTCGACAGCAGCATTCCCCCGGACAGGGCACGATGCTCCTCGGCCGAGGTGATCACGTCGCCGGCCACGCCGAGGCGCACGGTGGGACCGACCAGCCGGCGCGCCTCGTCGGCGGCGGCGCGCGCCGTGGCCAGCGCCGCGGCGTTGTCGTCCACGTCGTCGGCCGGGTGGCGGGTACGCGCCACCACCAGCTGCACCCGTCCGTCGCGCGACAGCAGCGGCCGCGCCCGCCGGGCATCGCGCTCCAGCCCGTCCAGGTCGCGCTTCAGCCCGCGCAGGCGCCCGGCCGGCTGGTCGGCCGGACCGTCGTCCATGGCAACGTACAGCGGGTTGGCGCGCGCCTTCAGCTCGCGCAGCTCGTCGCGGACCGCCTCGAGATCGGCGGTGGGCGCTAGCAGGTAGCGATGGTCCCACGCGAAGCGATCGCGCACGGCGGTGTCGCCGTCGACCTGCAGGATGTCGCCGCCGGTCAGGCCGCGCAGCCGCGCCTCGACGTGTCGGGCGGCCCGCGCGCGCAGGCTGGCGTCGTCGGATTCGACGGCGACCAGGATCGTCCCGTACAGGGGCGCCCGCGACTCCAGCTTCTGCAGGTCGACGACCGAGCGGACACCGGGCGGCAACAGCGCTGACAGAGCGCCGCGCAGCTGCAGCCGGCTGGCCAGCGCACCCGTCACGAGCGCGGCCAGCGCGGCGCCCAGCAGGATGGGCCGCCTGCGTCGCGTGGTCCAGCTGGCCCAGCGCGCGCCCAGGTCGCTCCCCCGCGTCATGGCTACACCGCGCTCGGGATCCGCACCCGAGCGAAGCAGGACAGGTTGTTCGCCAGCACCAGCGCGGTCAGCGCCAGCGCGAACAGCGAGGGCGCGGCGGCGGCCAGCGCCGGCAGCACGTCGATCAGGGCTTTGCGCATGGCCACCCGCAGTGCAGCCGATGTGCCACCGCGAAAAGCCGCGTGTTCGCCGGGGAATGCCGGCCGTCAGGTGTTCAAACCTGAACGCCCGCTGCCCAATCTCTCGCAGAAATGGCTGCTGCTAGAACGCGCGCGACTGGCCGCCGTCGATCGGCACGCACGCGCCCGTGATCCACGAGGCGCGCGGCGAGCAGAGAAAGGCCACCACGTCGCCGATCTCCTCGGGGCGGCCGAAGCGACCGCAGGGGATCTCGCGGGCGACGAAGGCGGCGATGCCGGTCGGGTCGGCCTTCTGCCGCCGGTCCCAGCCCCCGCCCGGGAACAGGATCGAGCCCGGCGCCACGCTGACCACGCGGATGCCGTCCTTGGCCAGATCGCGGGCCATCGCCTTGGCCAGGCTGATCTCGGCGGCCTTGGCGACGTTGTAGCTGGGGCCCCCGCCGGACTCGCGGCCGTAGACCGAGGCGACCAGCACGATCGCGCCGCCGCCGCGGGCCCGCAGGTGCGGCAGCGCCGCCCGCGACACGCGCAGGGCGGGGAACAGGTTGCGGTCCAGGATCGCCTGCAGATCGCCCTCGTCGGTCCCGTCGAAGTCGCGCGCGCCGGAGCCGCCGACATTGTTGACGACGATGTCGACGCCGCCGTACGTGCCGACGGCCGCGTCGAGCAGCGCCGCCACGCCGGCCGCCGTGGTCACGTCGGCCGTGACCCCCAGGGCAGCCTGCTCGCCCCCGCCGACGCGGCGGGCCTCGGTCACCGCCGCGTCCAGGTCGGCCGCGTTGCGCGCGCACATGACGACGCGCGCCCCTTCACCCGCCAGCGCCAGCGCGATGGCGCGGCCCAGGCCCCGGCTGGCGCCGGTGACCAGCGCGACCTTGTCCTGCAGTCCCAGATCCATGCGCGCCAGCTTAACGCGTCCGTCGCGGCGTCCGCTGGCGGCTACGGGTCGCCCGGGCCCGAGTCGTTCGTTCCTTGCGTCGCGTGCGGCGGCGACGCGACGTAGACGAGGTTCGCGAGCAGGGACGACGCTCATTGATCATGAGCGGACTCCCGGTGGACGGAATCACCTGTCTCGCGGGGCGTCGTCTTCAGGTCAATCTTCGTCTCGGCCCACCACGTTCGATCACAGCGCCGACAGAAAGGCGGCCAGGGCGGCCCGCTCGTCGGTGGTGAGGCCGATGGCGAACTTCGCGTTGTAGAACGCCACCACGCCGGTCAGCGTGCTGGCCGAGCCGTTGTGGAAGTACGGCGCCCGTCCGGCCAGGCCGCGCAGCGTGGGGACCTTGAACGTGCTCATGTCCTTGAACGCGCCCGTGATCAGCGCGCGACCCGGATCGCTGACCGTGACCTGCGTGCCCGTGCTGCGCTCACGCAGCGTGTAGGAGGGTAGGTCGCTGGTGATCTTCGCGCCGGTGGTCAGGCCGATGTCGAAGAACCGCGCCGTCGAGCTGGAGCCGGCCCCCGGGGCGTCGTGACAGAAGCTGCACGTCGCCGTCACCGATGGCTGGTCCGCCGTCGTCAACCCCGCCACGCCGGTCACCGTGAAGGTCCGCGTGTTGAAGATCTGCTCGCCCCGGGCGATCTGGCGGCGGGCGTCCGCGTCGGCCCCCACGTCCGTGGTGGTCGCCCACGGGCCGAACGTCGAGAACACGTTGGGATCGAAGGCCAGGCCGGACTGGCTGAGCAGCGCAGGATCGTTGATGCCGGCGAAGAACTCCTGCTGCGCCAGGGGCAGGGGACCGCCGTACGCGGACAGCGCGTCCAGCGCGCCCGCGACGGTGCTGGACGCCTGCGCCGCGTAGATGCCCAGCTCGAAATCGGCGATCTCGGCCAGCCCGGGGGCTCCGACCGGCGTGCCGGCCTGCGCATGGCCGAAGGTGGCGTCCAGCGCCTGCGTGCCCAGCGCCAGCCGCAGCAGCGTCGCCGCGTCGATGCCCATGGCCGTGCCTTCGCGGCCGTCCCACATCACCGTCGACAGGAAGCGCAGGTTGGCCGCCGGCAGCGGCCGGCGGAACAGTGACAGCTCGGCCGCCGACGCGTAACCGTAGGGGTCGTTCACGCTGATCAGGTCGAAGTCGGCGTTGGCGGGGATGGGCAGACCGACGCGGATCAGACCCTTCGACAGCAGCATGGCGTAGGCGGTGCGCCGCGCCGTCACCGTCGAGACGTCGGCCAGCGGCGACACCGCGCCGTCGACGGGACGGAACAGGGGATCGGTTCCGTCCGACGCGTTGAAGATCGCCGTCGCCCCCGCCGGGGTCACCGACATGGCCTGGTCGGGCAGGTGGCACGAGCCGCAGCTGCGCCCGTTGCTGCCCAGCGACTGATAGAACGCGAAGTCGCTGCCCTCCAGCGCCCCGTCCACGCGAACGGTGATGGCGCTGCCCGCGCTGTTCGCGCTGACGACCATCCCGGGAACGACATTCGTGCCGCCCGAGGAGGAGCCGCCCGAGCCGCTGGGTCGGGTGCCCCCCGTGCCGAGCACGATCGGGCCACCCGGGTTGCCGCCGGGGCCCATGCCGGCGGTGCCGCCGGCGCTCGTGACGCCGCCCGCGCCACCGTTCGCGCTGGTCGTCCCGCCGGTGGCGGTCGTCCCCGCGGCGCCGCCGCTAGCCGGCGAACCGGCGCCGGCCTGGCCGCCCGCCGGACCTCCGCTTCCGCTACTGCCACCCTGGGATGGCTGGGCGCCAGCGCCAGCGGTCCCTCCCGTGGCAGTCGCGCCGCCGCTCGCGCCCGCCACACCGGCTCCGCCGTTCGCCGCGTCCTGGCCGCCGGCGCCACCCGCGCCTGCCGCGCCCGTGACCGTGCCCCCGGCGCCACCCGTCGCGCCCGGCAGCGTCGTGCCCCCGTGTCCGCCGGCGGCGGCCGTGCCGCCCGCCGCGCCACCCGTGGCAGTCCTGCCGCCCGCGGCGCCCGCGCCACCCGCGGCGCCGATCGTGTCGCTCGGGTCGCTCTGGGTGCACGAGGCGACTGCCAGGAAGAAGGTCATCGCCAGGGCGAGCCCGCCGCGGGAGGGCAAAGAGCGTCGCCGCTCGGCCGCAGGAGTCGATGCGGCAGGAGCCCCGGCGTGAGCTCCATTAAGAGAAAAGGGGGGCCTATTCGTCATCCCGGTCCGCCTAGCAAGGTGTGTTCCTGGCTTGCACGGACCGACATTGGTTCCGTAGCACCCCCGGTAGAACGCGCGGTACGGCCGAAACTTCCCAGAGGACGGCCTCGGCCGCACAGTTAGCAGAGCCCCGCCGTCGCTCTTCACGGCTCGCGGGGTATGGCGCGGCCGTCAGACCGGCGAATTTTGTTGCGCAGTTTTGGCTACACAGACAACAGATCGCTACAGGTCTGAAGGCGCGCCCCCCTACGGACCACAGGGGATGTCGACGGGCGATCGCTTCCGGCGAGACGCCGGAATACCCCGCGGCTAAAGCCAATGCCGTTCACTTAGGCCGGCAACGTCGCGGGAGGGCAGCCGAAACCCGGTGAGTGAAACGCCAGGAGGCGAGGGACGCCAAGACGCTGGAGGAGCCGGCCAAGGAGCTCGATGAGCGTGTCTCCGAGTTGCTTGCCGCTGCCATCGAGGTCCATCGGATTCTTGGGGCACCGAGTCGGTGAAGTTGCCTCGACCTGCTGGTTTCCGATCGTCTTGCGATCTACAAGATGAAGATCGACCAGTACGATCCCGCCTCGCGCCTGGCGAACATGTGGGCGATCTACCAGCGGCCGAAGTATCGGTGACGGCGGGTCGCCGTGCGGCGAGATCCTCCGCTAGTCGTAGTACCCGTCCAGATACCACCGGTCGCCGACGCGGTCGTGGTGCAGGCGGTACAGGGCGCCGTCGGAGGCGTGGACGTCCCAGTAGTCGCGGGAGAAGCCGCTGTCGCCGGGGGCCTCACCGCTGGCGTTCCGGCGCCACCACTCGCCGCTCAGGCGGTAGGGGCCGGCGGCGACGGTGACGCGCGCGGTGGTGGCCCTGCCGCGCAGGGCGGCGGGACCTTCGGGGCCCAGCATCACCTCGATCTCCTCGGGGGGACGGAAGCGCCGCATGGACATCACGTGCGCGGCCGGCGCGGCCGCACCCGGCGCCTCGCCGGGCGGCGCGTAGGGCGCCAGGCCCACCGCCTCCTCGCGCCAGGTGTCCTCGGTGCGGGGCGCTCCCACGTTCTCGGGGCCCACCAGCGCCGCCAGCTTCGCGATCGTCGCCGCCAGCCGATCGGGCGCGGGCCCCGCCGGGCGCAGGAAGTCCAGCTGCGCGCCGCGCGCGCGCGCGGGCCGCGCCACCACCAGCATGCCCACGATGCCAGCGTCGGGCGGCCGGCGCGACAGCTCGAGGCGCACCAGCTGCAGCAGCGGTCCCACGTCGCGCGTGGGCGCCGCCAGGTTCACCTCGCGCACGTCGAACGTGCGCGTCTCCAGGGCGAGGCGCAGCGTGACCCCGACGCAGGCCAGGCTGCGGCAGGCCAGCCGCGCCAGCAACCGATCGCAGAGGCCGCGCAGCACGAACGCCAGCGGCTCCACCTCGACGATGGCGTAGTCCAGCGCCAGCGCCTCTTCGATGGCGTCGGCCGGCAGCGCCGGCAGGAACGGCTCGTCGTCCTCGGCGCGCGCCAGCCGGTGCAGGCGCGCCCCCTGCGGACCCAGGCGCAACCCCACGTCGGCCCCGGGCAGCGCCGCGAACGCGCCCACGCGCGCCAGGCCCCAGCGGCCGAACGCCTCCGCCAGCTCGGCTGGCAGCGGCTCGCCCAGCACCGCCAACGCCAGCGGCGCCAGAAAGGCGGCGTCCTTCCCCGCCGGCACCACCACCCGCTCCCGGGCGCGCGTGGCCACGCGCGCCGTGCCCTTGCGATCGGCGATCGCCACGCGCACGCCCAGCCCCATGCGCAGCGCACGCTGCTGGATCACCTGCGCCAGCGCCTCCTCGGACGGGTACAGGTGGCCCAGATCATCGACCTGGATGAACACGCGGCCCGGCTCGCGCTCGACGTGCGACGCGAACGCGAAGCCCAGATCGGCCAGCGCCGCCTCGGCGGCCTCGGTGTCGGCGGCCTGCCGGGGATTCAGCGCCAGCGCGGGGCAGACCGCGGACGCTTGCGCCGCCGTCAGGCCCACGCGCACGCCGGCGCGGCGCGCCTCGGCGCTGGCCATCACGACGTGCGCGCGACCCGCCCGACCGGTGCGGCCGATGGGCGCCTCGGTCAGCGCCACCGGTGTGCCGCGCAGCTCGGGCGAGCGACGCAGCACCGCTTGCAACGCGAGCTGCGGGACATGAATGCAGGCGACACGCATCCGGACAGCCTTCGCTCATGACGTGCGCAGCGCCGGCTGCATCGCGAAGCGCACCAGCACACCGTCGGCGTCATCGCGGCCCTGTTCGTTGGCGGGCGCGGGGAACACGCCCAGGGCGCGCTCGACGGCGACGCGGGTCTCCAGCGCGGTCAGCAGCGGGCCGCCCTCCGCGACGAACCGCGGGCGCGCGTCGCGCAGCACCACGGCGGTGGTCGCCGCCGCGCCGGCGCCGCGGGCCAGCGCCACCACCAGCGCCGTCGTCCCCTGTCGCTCCGCCGTGTGGCGCAGGCGCAGCCAGGCGGCGGTCGACGCGCGCGGCACCTGCTCGCCGAAGTCCAGCACCACCAGGCCGAAGCCGCCCGCGGCGATCAGGATGTCCGCCGCTTGCAACCCCAGGTGGACGCCGGCGCGCGCCTCTTCGCCGGCCGCCCTGTGCGGACCCCCGCCCAGGCGGATCCACAACAGCCGATTCAACGTCACGCCGGCGGCCTGCGCCGTGCGCGGGTCGAAGGCGCCGGCGGTGTCGATCAGCGCCACGGTCTGCTCGCGCGTGATCGCCGCCGCCAGCGTGGCGTGCAGGATGGACGTCCGTCCCGCCGAGCGCCGCCCGCACAGCTCGGCCAGCGAGGCGGCCGGCCATCCGCCGCCCAGCCGCGCGTCCAGCGAGGCCACGCCCGTGGACAGCCGGGCACGTCGCGGCTCGTGCTCCAGCCGCGAGGCGGGGATCAACCTCGCTGAAAGCGCTTCATCGAGCAGTTCCAGCGGCAAACCCATGGCCCCAGTCTGTGACTGAACATGGGTTCAGGTCAAGCGAGAAGTGTCACGCACGGCGCTCCCCGCGCCTCGACGACGCAACGCAGTTTTCGCCAAGCTGAAATGCGAGCGAAACGCGCCTCGGCCAGAATCGGCCCATTCGTGAAGGTGGCGCCACGACGAGCTCGAGCAGGGCAATCCAATCTGGTCGCGTTCCCGGGACGCGAGAGCGCGCCCGGCCCCGTGCCCGCGGCCCTGGCGCGCGCCGAGTCGTCTCCGCTGATCGTGGACGACAAGGACTGGGAGAGTGAAGTGACGAGACCTGCGGGACCGAGCATCGGGTTGGGGTTCGATACGAACGGACGGGACGCCGGCACCGCCGTCATCGAGCTGCCCATCGCCGCGCGCGTGGCCGCGAGCGGCGCCGTCATCGAGACCGTGGACGAGGATCTGGCCGACGCCGTCGCTTACGCCGGCCGGCTGGCCGGGCTGATCGGCGAGATGCTGGGCCTGGATGACTTCCGGGCGCTCGAGTGCGCCTCGAAGGACGAGCGCGTGGTCATCTACGTCGACGAGGACAATGGCCTGGTGGCGGGGCGGGTGCCGGCCATCGCGGACGTCGGCCTCTTGCGCGAACGGCTGGGCCTGTGACCGCCTCCCCGTCGGCGAGCGCGCTCGGCGCGGGCCTGGGCAGCCTGTTCGATCTGCCCGAGGTCTACGGCAGCTTCCTGGTGACGCCCGCCGGCAGCATCGCGGCGCGCGCCATCCCCGAGATCCTCGACGACGCGACGCTGGCCGAGGTAGGCGGGCGCATCATTCGACTGGGCGACACCTTCCAGACGATCGGCGTCAGCCCCGACCTGTGCGTGGTCCGCTTCACCGAGCACAAGCTGTACGTGAAGACGCTGCCCGTGGGCGTGCTGTGCATCGTCACCGGCTCGGGCATCAGCTTGCCCGCGCTGCGCATGGCCGCGAACCTGGTCGCGCGCAAGGTGGCGCCCGAGATGTCGCGCCTGGGCAGCGGAGCGCCCGCCGGTGCCGGCCCCGCCGCCATCACGCCGCGGACCTCCTCCCCGGTGATGACCGCCGTACCACCACCGCCGCCTCCTCCTCCCGCGAACAGCGCAGCCGGGCCCGGGCGCATGTATCGCGGCCGCCCCATCGGTTGACGGCCGTCGCCGCGTCGGCGTCAGCGCGGAATGGCGGACAGCGCGGGACGCGACGGCGTGGGGGGACGGGCCCCGGTGTGGTCCCCGTGCTCGTCGGCGTAGCCGGACATTCCCAGCTCGGGGACGTCCAGGCCCAGCACTTCGTCCTCGCGTGACGGTCGGTTGCCCAGCAGTCCGTCGACCAGCTTCATCGCGATGGCCGCCGTCGCGCCCACCCACAGCAAGTTCACCAGCACGCCGACGCACTCGGCGGCGAACTGACTGGGGTCGCCGAAGAACAGCCCCCGCACCGGACCGGCGACGCCGTTCAGGCCGTCGCCGTACGTGCCGTTCGCGAACAGGCCCAGCGACAGCACGCCCCACGCGCCACACACGCCGTGCACCGAGGAGGCGCCCACGGGATCGTCGATGCGTAGCTTGGTCTCGATGAACACCGCCGAGACAATCACCAGCACGCCGGCCACCGCGCCGATCAGCACCGCGCTGAAGGCGCCCACGAACGCGCACGGGGCGGTGATCGCGACCAGGCCCGCCAGCATGCCGTTGCACAGCATGCTGATGTCGGGCCGACCGAACACCAGCTTCGTGTAGACGTAGGCGCCGAACGCGCCGGCCGCCGAGGCCAGCATCGTGTTGACGGCGATGATCGCGATGCGCGGATCGTTCCCCGACAACGTCGAGCCCGGATTGAAGCCGAACCAGCCGAAGGCCAGGATGAACGTGCCGATCACGACCAGCACCATGTTGTGCCCGGGCAGGGGGCGGGCCGCCCCATCCGGCCCGTACTTTCCCTGGCGCGGCCCCAGGATCCGCGCGCCGACCAGGGCGGAGACGCCCCCGACCATGTGCACCACCGAGCTGCCGGCGAAGTCGACATGGCCGTGGCCCAGGCCGAAGTTGCGTCCCAGCGCCGACAACCAGCCGCCTCCCCATACCCAGTTCGCGAAGATTGGATAGATGATTGTGGAGATGACGAACGAGAACGCCACGAACGCGCTGAAGCGCCAGCGCTCGGCCATGGCGCCCGTGGGGATGGTGGCGGCGGTGTCCATGAACACCATCTGGAACAGGAACAGCGTCGCGACGCCCGACGTGTAGACGCCGGGCCCCAGGAAGAAGCCGGTCATCCCGAACAGGCCGAAGTCGTGATTGCCCAGGTGAATCACGAACTCCTTGCCCAGCGTCGGATCGTTGCCGAAGGTCGACAGCGCGCCCACGCCACCCATCTGCAGGCCGAACCCGATCGCCCAGAAACCCAGGATGCCCACCGAATAAACGAAGAAGTTCATGCCCATCGTGTGGGCGACGTTCTTCGCGCGCGTCAGGCCCGTCTCGACCAGCGCGAATCCGCACTGCATGAACATCACCAGGAAGCCGGTGACCAGCGTCCACACGATGTTGGCGTTGGTCTGGGTCGCGGCGACCTGCTTGGTCAACTCGGCGACCTGGGCGGTCAGTTGCTCAATCGTCGGGCCGGGTGCGGGCATCGGGCGGTGCGGCCAGCATCGCCCACCGATGTTTCCGGCGTCTTTCGCGACGGCCAATTCCCTGTAAGTCGCGCCCCCGCCGCGGCGCCACCCGCGCTCACCAGTAATGATGAACGTGCGGGCGGATGCGCTGGTCGTAGATCTGCTGCACGCGCGCCATGGCGGCGTCCGACAGCGGCGGCAGCGCGCCGGCGATCACGTTCTCGTCGACCTGGGCGGGGCGCCTGCCGCCCGGGATCACGCAGGTGACCGCCGGGTTCATCAGGATCCAGCGCAGCGCGAACGTCGCCATCGTCATGTTCGCGGGCACCAGCGAGCGCAGCTCCTCGACGGCGTCCAGGCCGACCTCGAAGGGCACGCCCGAGAACGTCTCGCCCCGGTCGAAGGCCTCGCCCTGGCGGTTGAAGTTGCGGTGATCGTCCGACGCGAACTGACTGTCGCGCTTCATCTTGCCGGCCAGCATGCCCGACGACAGCGGCAGGCGCGCCAGGACGCCCACCTGGCGCCGCTGCGTCTCCTTGAACAGCAGCTCGGCCGGCCGCTGGCGGAAGATGTTGTAGATGATCTGCACGCTCTGCACGTTCGGGTACTCGATGGCCTTCAGCGCCTCCTCGACCCGCTCGACGCTGACGCCGTAGAAGCGAAGCTTGCCGGCCTTCACCAGGTCGTCGAGGATGCCGAACACCTCCGGGCGGTAGTAGACATCCTGCGGCGGGCAGTGCAGCTGCAGCAGATCCAGCGCCTCGACCTCCAGGTTCTTCAGGCTGCGCTCGATGAACGCCGTCAGGTTCTCGCGCGTGTAACTCTCGACGGTGTGCCGGGGCAGCCGCCGTCCCGCCTTCGTCGCGACGTGGAAGTCGTGCCCCTTGTGCTCGCGGCGCAACCGCGCGATCAGCCGCTCGCTGTGCCCGTCACCGTAGACGTCGGCCGTGTCGATGAAGTTGACCCCGCGCTCGAGGGCGCGGTGCAGGGCGGCCATCGATTCACCGTCGTCGACGGGGCCCCAGGTGCCGCCCACCGCCCAGGCCCCGAAGCTGACCGTCGAGATCTTCCATCCCGTTCGTCCCAGTGTTCGCGTGTCCATGATGGGCGCGCAAGTTAGCACGCGTATCGCGGCCCGTTCAGGACGTCTCTTTCATTCGCTGGCGGCTCACCTATTTTGAATTCGACATGGCCAGCGAAACGCGCGCCCAGGCAGCGGAGGACCTGGCCCTGCGGTCGATCGTCCTCTACAAGGCCGTGAAGTCGATCTCCGCGCTGGCGCTGGGCGCCGTCCTGCTGGCGCTGCTGCCGTTCGGGCTGCCGGGGTGGCTCGAACTGCTGGCGGTGCGGCTGCGGCATCACTTCGTGCAGGCCTGGACGGTGCACCTGGCCGACTGGCTGGTCAGGCACGTCAGCCTGCACCGCATCGAGCTGTCCATCGCGGCGCTGTTCATCGACGGCACGCTGACCGGCGTGGAGGGCTGGTCGCTGAAACGGCGCTTCTGGTGGGGCCCCTGGCTGGTGGTGGTCGCCAGCGGCAGCCTGCTGCCCTTCGAGATCTACGAATGGCTCCGCCATCCGCACCTGGGCCGGGCCGTGCTGTTCGTCGTGAACCTGGCCATCGTGCTGTTCCTGTCGCGCCACGCCTGGCGCGAGCACCGCAGGCGCAAGGCGCAGTAACCGTCAGGCGCCGGGACCGCCGGTGCTCCGGCCCTCAGGCGATCTGCTCGAAGCGGCACCGCTCGCAGAGGGGGTGCGAGCGCAGGAAGGGCTCCAGGCGCTTCGACATCTCGGCGTAGGAGGGCCCGTAGACGTAGATCGCGGTGCCGGTGGGTCCCGTCCAGTGGCTGAACACGCGACCTTGCTCCTCCAGCAGCGCCTCCAGCTGGTCCTCCAATGACTCCAGCGAGTGGCGCTGGTACGTCTCGGGGGGCAGCTCGGTGCCGTTCAGGTAGACGGCCATGCCCTCGTTGACGCCGAACGGGATCACGCGGTCCTCACCGCCGATCTCCAGCTTCGAGCCCTTGGGGGCGCCCAGCGCCTCCAGCGTCTCGATGACCAGGCGCTCCGCCTCGGGCGACGACTGGCGCAGCTTCACCTCGATGTCGCAGAACTCGATCTCGCCCGTCTCGGACTGCATGGTGCCGCCGCCGCTGATCTCACCGACCTTCAACTTGCGCAGCTTGTCGTCCAGCCCTTCCTCGAAGTGCTCGCTGCGATGCACGGGCTGCAGCCGCGCGTTCAGCTGCGCCACCAGGAAGTGGGCCGGCGGTCGGGTTCGCCGCTTGAACAGGCGGCCGATGACGCTCATGGCGCAGCCGCGCCCAGCGGTTTGCTCGTCGCGGATGGCGCAGCCGCGCCGGCCGATGTTTTGGGTTCGTGGACCATGTTGCCGTGCCTGTGCTCCCTGACCACCGATCACCCTCGGCACGTCCCGCGGGGCGTGCCTGGACCCGAGTTCACCAGTCGGGGAGTGAGGGTATCAATGATGGCGCGGCATGGGAAGCGCGGCGGCGCCCGGACCGCCCGTCAGGGCGCGCCGCATCGAGAGACGGTCGTCAGCTGCGGCGACGACGGGCCAGCAGCAGGGCCAGGGCCAGCCCCGCGCCCGCCAGCAGTCCACCGGAGTTACCGGCAGGGATCACCGAGCAGCCGCCGCCGGTGCCGGGGTGATCCACCTGGCTGTCGATGTCACCCGACGAGCCGCCGGTGCCGGTGCCCCCAGCCGGCGGCCCCGCCGTCGTGCCGCCGGTCGAGGTGCTCCCCTGCGTGCCCGTCGAAGACGTGCCTTCGTTTCCACCCGTCGTGGTCATCGTGGGGTCTGGCGACGAGGGGGAGCCGCCGGTCCGCCCACCGGCGCCGCTCGTGGGTAGCGCCGAGTACGGGGCAACGCACGACCGCGTGGTCGCCGGAGGGGCCGCGTCCGCCGGGCTGCCGGTGCTGGCGACACCGCTGCCCGCGCCGGCCGCTGGCGCGCCACCGGTCGCGGACGTCGTGGGCGAGGCGCCGCCCCCGCCGCTCGGGTCCGCGCCGGAGGTGCCGACGCCCACGACGTCATTCTGGCAGATCCAGTTCGCGGGGCAGTCCGCATCCGCGGCGCACGAGGTCGCCAGGGGATGGCAGTAGCCGGGAAAGCTCGTCGACGTGGTGCAGGTCTCCGTGCTCACCACGACGACGCTCCCGCCGCCCGCGTTCCCGGCCCCCGTCGTCGAGCCGCTGCCCGAGCAGGATCCGGTGACGGTCGGCTGACACGAGAAGCCGTCGCCGCAGTCCGCGTCGGCGTTGCACGGCAACGCCCACTTGAACGTGCAGGTCGAGACGGTCTGGCTGGTGCAAACGGGGGCATCGCTCGCGCACTTCGTGCCGGCAGGGCAGGGCGGCGCCGCGGCCTCCGAGCAGGCCGTCAGCGTCTGGGCGTGGCAGACCATGCCCGCCCCGCAGTCGCTGTCCGCCGTGCACGGTCCGGGCTGGCAGGTCGAGATCGTGGTGCCGGTCGAACCCGGCTGGGTGGTGCCTGGGCTGGGGGTGCCGGTGCCACCGTCCACCGCGGTCGGATCGCCCCCGCTGGTGCCCGGGTCTGCGGGCGGGGTCGCCACCGTGCCGCCGTTCGGGACGGCCGAGCCACCGGTTCCGCCGACACCGGCGCCGTGCGCCGCGGCGCCTCCAGTTCCCCTGGTGGGGCAACCCACGTCGGCGGGACAGCCCGGCTCCGTCGTTCCCACCACCGCCGACACCTGACAGGTGTAGCCGCGCTGGCAGTCGGTGTCGGTGGTGCACGTCGAGGCGGTCTGGGCGAACGCGGTCCCGACGGAGCCCAGCAATCCGAGTGCGGCGGTCAGGGCGAGGAGGGGCTTCGTGAGCGACATGGGGAGCTTCCTTTCGACGACGAGAGAAGGGAACGAGAGGTCGGGGGAGGCGCGCTATGAGTCAGCAGAAGCCGTGCCACGGTGGGGACGGGACGAATCACCCGGAATTCCCCGCGCTTCCTGGGGCTGCCACCCCGGGCCGCGCGGGGCTCAATCGAATTTCTGAGACTCGCTCTCGGGAATGTCGTGGGCCGGGCTATGGAAGGTGAAGATGCGCCAGCCCAGGCCGCGGTGGTCCCCGGCGCGCCGGACCTCGACGCTGGCGCCGTCCGCGAAGCCCAGGACGACCGCCGACCAGAACGCCACCGCGCCCCGGTTGGCCTCGGCCACGCGCACCGTCCAGGGGCCCGGGAAGCGCCGCCACAGCAGCTCGGCCGCGCGCCGGCCCACGCCGGCCGCGCGTTCGCCGCGCAGCACGAAGAACTCGGCGATGTCGAACACCGTCGGATCCTCCGAGATGGGCGAGCCGCGCGTGACCAGCGCGAACCCCGCCAGCCGGCCGTTCCGCTCGATCAGGAAGGGGAAGCGGCCCTCCGCCTCCAGGAACGAGGGCAGGTTGGGGTACCCGAACCGGCCGTCCGCGCCGATGTGCAAACCGGGGAAGACGTCGCTCAGCTCGTGAATGTACAGCTCGAGCAGGTTCGCCAGCACGGTGGCGTCGACCGCGGTGGCGACCCGCAATCTGACGTCGTCGCTGGTTCCATCCGTGATCAGGTTCGTGCTGGCGTTCGTGTTCGACGTGGTCATCTCGTCTCCTTCCGGGGCCGCCGGATTCCTGCAGTCACTCTCCCATGTCCGATTTCACGCGGCCACGGCGCGTGCCAAGCTGGGGGCATGGTCAACATCCTGAAGATCGTCCAGGCGGGCCACCCGGTGCTGCGGCAGATGGCGCGCCCGCTGACGCCCGAGCAGATCCGCGGACCGGAGATCCAGCGTCTGATCGAGGAGATGCGCGCGACGATGTACGACGCGCCCGGGGTCGGGCTGGCGGCACCCCAGGTGGGGATCGGCCTGCAGCTGGTGGTGATCGAGGACAAGCCCGCGTACATCGAGCGCGGCGATCCCGACGACATGGCCGCGCGCGGGCGCACCCCGGTGCCGTTTCAGGTGCTGGCGAACCCGCGCCTGACCGTGGTCGATCGCACGCCCGTCGAGTTCTTCGAGGGCTGCCTGAGCGTGGCCGAGATGATGATGGTGGTGGCGCGCGTGCGGGCCGTGAAGGTCGAGGCGCTGGACCACACCGGGAAGCCCGTGACGCTGTCTGCCCAGGGATGGCCCGCCCGCATCCTGCAGCACGAGATCGATCATCTGCGGGGGGTCCTGTGCATCGACCGCATGAAGTCGCGCACGTTCATGACCTCCCGGAACTACGGCCTGTACACCGGCGACCAGTCGGTGGCCGAGGTGCTGGCCGCCGTGGGCACCACCGGCGAGCCGGACGACCCGCTGGCGTCCTGACGACGCCCGCGGCACGTCATGGCGCCTGCTTGGCGCGCGCCGCTGCCATCAGCGACGTGATGGTGCGTTCCAGCCCCTCGCCGCTCTTCTGATCGTCCGTCAGCGGCCGCCGCGCGTCGGGGATCAGGGCGCCCTGCAGGCCGCGCGCGCGCTCCAGCTCCCCGTGCAGCGCGCGCAGGCCCGCGAGGACATCGGCCAGTTCGGGCGATCCGGTGCGGGCGCGCTCGATCTGCTCTTCGAACGACATCGTGCTCCTCAGGATCTCGTCGAGCGTCATGCCCTCAACCTAAGCATCCGCGGGGCCACCGGCTCGCTTTTTCGACGCCGCCCGGCGGGATGACGGCAGGGGGCGTGTCGGGGCGCCGGGCGTCTGACCTGTTGCGTCCGTCGCTTGCGTGCTGGCGGCGCGCGCGGATATCCTGGCTGCACCTTCCCCACCCTTATTGCGAGGTTCCCATGCGCAAGCTGATCGCGACCGCCGTCTTCGTTGCCGCCCTGTGCGGCGCTGCCAAAGCTCACGCCGGCTGGGTGATCGAAGGTTCGGTGGGCAAGGGGGGCAAGGTCACCTCGCCCCGGGAGTGGGAGCCCACCAACATCATGGCGGCGCCCGGGTACGAGCTGCTGGGCATGCTGCGCTTGCAGCTGGGCATCGTGGGCAGCCTGGGCGACGTGAAGAACAGCAAGTTCGACCTGCAGCTTCGCCCCATGGTGGGCCTGTACCTGCCGGTCATCCCCGTGTATGCCCGCGCCATCTTCGCCTACGAGAACCTGCTGCACGAGCCGCACGCCTGGGCGATCGGCGGCGCGGCCGGGATCAAGATCGGCCTGCCCTTCATCGGCTTGGGTCTGTTCGCCGAGGTGGGCGTGCTGCCCCAGTTCGTGAAGGTGAACGGCTCGTCGACCGAGATCACCATCATCGAAGGCCGCATCGGCGCGTTCTGGGCATTCTGAGCGGCCCCCGAAGATCCTGACCGCGCCCGGACGGCTCCCCGCGCCCCAACAGTGACGGTCCCCGACCGCGACCGAAAATCGGACGGAAGATCCGTCCCGTGCTCCGTCATGTAGGTAGCAGGCGGGCAAGGTCGGTGGACGACTGGGAGGACTGGGTGGGGAAGGGGTAGGGGAGGGCGGCGGCGTGGGGAGCGCCGCCGGTGCGGGGCCGCGCGTCGGGCCAGGGGGGAAAGGCCAACACAGGGGTGACGCGGGACCAGTACCGGCGGCGAAGGGGGCGCCGCGCGAGGCACGGCCGGACGCCGGACCGAGCGTGGTCCCCCAGCTCGGCAGCGCGCCGGGGAGCCGATCGGAAGGGCGGTCGGAGAACCGGCCCCGGCGATCGTTCACGCCCGGTGGGGTATCGTCCGGCCCGGTGCGCGTGAACAAGCTGCTGCGTGAGCCGGTGCTTCATTTCTTCGTGGCCGGCGCGGTCCTCTTCCTGGCCCACCGTCTGCTCGTGGGCGAGCCGCGCACGGTGACGGTCACGCGCGCGGTGCGGGCAGATCTGGCGCGCCGCTATCAGGACGTCTACGGCCGCCAGCCGACCGCCGACGAGCTGGCGGCCGAGATCCACAAGTGGGAGAACGACGAGGCGCTGTCGCGCGAGGCGCTGCGCGAGCACCTGGACCGCGACGATCCGGGCATCCGCACCATCCTGGCGGACAAGATGCGGCTGCGCGCCTCTTTCGACGTGCCCCGGCGGACCCCCACCGACGCCGAGCTGGACGACTGGCTCGCCAAGCACCGCGATCGCTACGTGATGCCGGCGCGTTACGACTTCGAGTTCGTCGAATTTCCCAGGAGCGCGGCGCGCGCCCAGGACGACCTGGACGCGTTCGAGCGAGAGGTGCAGGCAGGCAAGCCGCCCGCCAGCCTGGGCCGACCCGTGATCGGCGGGAACCTGACGGCGGCCGATCTGCAGGCGCGCGTCGATCCGGCGCTGGCCGAGCACCTCCTGAAGCTGCCACCGGGCGGGCCCTGGCAGCGCGTGGAGACCCCGCGCAGCTTCTATCTGGCGCGGTTGAAGGCGATCGGCGGCGGGGTGCCCACCCGCCAGGAGCTGGGCGAGCGGCTGGTCGAGGACTGGCAGCGCGACGTGCAGCAACAGGCCACCGACCGCATCCTGCAGAAGACGCTGCAGCGCTATCGATTCGAGGTCGAGCCGTGAAGCTTCGGGGCGCGATGCTGGGCCTGCTGGCCGGGCTGACGCTGGCGGCCCCGCCCGCGCAGGCGCACCCCGTCGACGCCGCGACGCTGACGCTGAACGAGGTCCAGCCGGGCCGGTTCGCGATGCAGTTCCAGGTCGGCTCGCCTGCCCTGCGACAGGAGATCGCCGCGCCCGCGCTGTTCCCCCCTCCCTGCCGCATCGAGGAGGGTTACCTGGATTGTCGCCCGTCGGGCCTGGCGGGCACCATCCAGTTCCCGTGGCTGGAGGGGACGATGACGCGGTTGATGGTCGACGTCGAGTGGCTGAACGGCGCGCGCCTGCTGCGCATCGTGACGGCCAGCGCGCGGTCGCTGACCATCTACGGGTCGACCGGCGCGTCGTCGCTGCGGCCGGTGGTGCTGGACTACGTCCACCTCGGCGTCGAGCACATCCTGACCGGCTACGATCACCTGCTGTTCGTGGTCGCCCTGACGCTGCTGGTGCGGCGGCGCAGGACGTTGCTCGCGACGATCACCGCGTTCACGGTCGCGCACAGCCTGTCGCTGGCGGCGACGGTGCTGGGGCCGGTCAGCATCCCCGCGGCGCCCGTCGAGGCGACCATCGCGCTGTCGATCGTGCTGGTGTGCGGCGAGTGCCTGCGCGCCGAAGACTCCCTGACCCGCCGCGCGCCCTGGGGCGTCTCGTTCGCGTTCGGCCTGCTGCACGGACTAGGCTTCGCGTCGGCGCTGATGGACATCGGCCTGCCTGCCCAGCACATTCCGACGGCGCTCCTCTGCTTCAACGTCGGCGTCGAGCTGGGGCAGCTGGCCGTCATCGCCGCGGTCCTGGCCATCCGGGCGCTGGCCGCCCGCGCGCGCTTCGCGCCGCCCTGGATGGGTCGCGGCGTCGTCTACGCGATGGGCTCGGTCGCCGCCTTCTGGTCGCTGGACCGGCTGGCGGCGGTGTTCGCCCGCTGACTGACCTCGCCCGTCAGGGGGAAAGGGTGACCGACAGCGCGTCGAGCGCGATCTCGTAGTACCCGTGCGGATCCCACGCCAGCGCCGTGCCGTTCTGCTTCAGCGTGCCGCCGTCGGTCTTCACGCGCAGGTAATGCCCCGGCGGGAAGTGCTCCGGCAGCTTCCAGGTCCACGTCTTGTCGCCGCCCGAGGTCGACGTCATCGCGCTGGAGAACGCCTTCTGCCCCTGCCAGTACGAGGCGATGTTCACCATCGAGCCGACCCACATGTCGTTCATGCCCTTCGCGTACTTGATGGCCGCGGTGACCTGACCGATGTCCACCGGCTGGTACGACCCGTCGCTGCTGCTGAAGCCGTGGATGACGTAGATGACCCAGCCGCCCTTCTTGTGGGCGTCGTCGATGTTGCCGTTGAACGTGTTGGCCTGCTGGCCCGTCGCCGGGATGTAGCAGTTCAGGTTCAGCGGATCGCTGTTGTCGTTCGGCAGCACGGGGCTGGCGGGCGAGACGCCGCGGTTGATGAAGTAGTACATCGACGCGGGCGACTTGAAGCAGGAGGAGCCGTTCGGGGCCGCGAACGTCAGGGCCGGCTTGCCGAACGTCGACATGATGAAGTCGCCGCCCGCCTTGACGTCGGCCGCGGTGCAGGCGCCGTTCGAGTCGTGGCTCTTGGTGTGGTTGCCGATCTCATGGCCGTCCATCAGCGCCTGCTTCCAGATGGCGTTCGTGGCCTGCGAGCGGTTGGTCCACATGAAGAATGTGTACTGGCCGCCGGCATCCTGCAGCATCTTGTAGTTGTCGATCTGCGACTGGTTGTCGTCGTCGAACGAGTAGGTCACGGCGGCCGTGAAGCCGGCCCAGTTCAGCACGGTCACGCTGCTGCCCGTGCCCGACGGCTGCGGGACGTTGCCGCTTCCCGGAGGGACCGGCAGACCGGACATGCCGGCCGGGGCGGTGCCGCCGGCGCCCGTCGAGCCGCCCGACCCCATCGCCTTGCCGCCCGAGCCCGTCACCCTGCCGCCCCCCGCGCCGCCGGCCGGGGCGGTCCCGCCCGTCGAGGTCTGGGTGGAGCCGCCGCTGCCGGTGCTGCCCGTCATGCCGCCGCTGCTGGTGCTGCCGCCCGCTCCGACCTTGCCGCCCGAGGCGGTCGAGCCGCCGCTGCTGGTGCCGACGGCGCCACCCGAGCTGACCGTGCCGCCCGTCCCGACCTTGCCGCCCGAGGCGGTCGACCCACCGCTCGAGGAGCCGCCCGAGCTGGAACCGCCCGAGGCCGAACCGCCCGAGCCAGAGCCGCCGGAGGCGGACGAGCCGCCCGACCCCTCCGAAGACGAGCCGGAGCCGCTGCAGGCGGCGGCGAACAGGACCAGAGACAGACCGACCGGGGCGACGTACCTGGAACGCATGGGGGCCTCCATCGGGGGGGAACCGATTTCCGGCGGGAAGAGAGTCCCCCGCCAGGGCGCGGAATATAGCTTGTGAGTGTGGGTTTGTAAGGAGAATTTTCAAATCTGATGGCGCATTTTGCGGGGAATCAGGCTCCGCGATGCTGGTCACGCCGGGGTCGCCAGGCGCGTCCCCGGGGTGCGATGCCGACGTGTCGCGGCAGAAGTCGACCTTGGATTTCAGGTATGGCCAGCTGACGCCGTGCGGCGCGCGAGACGGGACGTATCATGCGGGCGTGGCGAAGCATCCGGTGACCATGGCCATTCGCGCGCTGCGCGCCGGCGGCGTGGCTTTCGAGCCGCACCCCTATCCCTGGGAGGCGCACGGCGGCACCCGCGCCTCCTCGGAGGCGCTGGGCGTCGACGAGCATGCCGTCGTCAAGACCCTGATCTTCGAGGACGACGAAAGGCGCCCCCTGTGCGTGCTGATGCACGGCGACCGCGAGGTCTCGGCGAAGCAGCTGGCCCGCCTGATCGGGGCGAAGACGGTGGGACCGTGCACGCCGCAGGTGGCGGATCGTCACTCGGGCTATCAGGTGGGCGGCACGTCCCCCTTCGGCCTGCGCCACCCGATGCCCGTCTACATGGAGCGGTCAATCCTGCAATTGCCTCGCATCTACATCAATGGCGGCGCGCGCGGGTTCCTGGTCGCCATCGCTCCCGGCGACGCGCAGAGGCTGCTGGCCCCGACCTTGGTGGACGTCGCCGTGTGAGCAAAAGAAAACACGCCGAGGAGCGAGCCCCTCGGCGCGTGGTCGACGGGCAAGAGCGCCGTCTACATGCCCTTCAGACCGGCGTGCCCCTTCAGCACCGCCGTGCCCAGCACCGACGAGGCGGCGTTCTTCAGGGCGGTGCGCGCGTTGGCGACGCTGGTGCCGGAGACGTTCAGGGTCGCGGTCGACAGCGCGTAGATCGTGAACTCGTACTGATCGTCCATGTTGTTCATCAGCGACTGCGCGCACGGGGCCAGGAAAGCGCCACTTTGCTTGGCCATGGCGAAGTCGCCGCTCAACATGGTGGTCCCCTCGGGCAGCTTCATGACGCTGGCGGGGATGTTCCACATCGCCCAGTGGTTGCCCAGCGAGTCCATGCCGGCGTTGATCAGCGTCGTGTCCAGGAAGGTGATCGCGAACGACATCGTCCCGGCCGGCACACCCGTCCAGTCGAGCTCGGGATTGATGCCGTTGCCCAGGCCGCCCGTCATCTTGCCCGACGCGGGCGGGCTCTCGGCACAGGTGAACTTGCTGTCGAACTTCGCGCCATCGGTGTGAGTCGGGCTCGTCAGCATCAGCGAGCCCGAGCCTGAACCGCCCGCCGCACCACCCGAGCCCGAGCTGCCCGCCCGGCCGCCCGTGCCGGAGGTGTTCCCGCCCCGGCCCCCACCCCCGATCGTTCCACCGGCGGAGCCACCGCTCGCGGAGGTGCCACCCGCGGACCCGCCGCTGCCGGTGGCGGCTCCACCCGAACCGGTGGCGCCGCCCGAGCTGGCCGTGCCCCCCGAACCCGTCGTGCCCCCGCTGCCCGTCGTTCCCCCGGAGCCGACCGTGCCCCCGGTCGAAGTCGCCCCGCCCGAACCGGTGGTGCCGCCCGACGAGGTGTGGCCGCCCGATCCCGTGGTGCCGCCGCTGCTGCCGGTCGTTCCACCCGAGCCGGACGACGACCCGCCCGAGCCGCCGGGGTTGCTACTGGAGGAGCTGCATCCGCCCAAGATAAGCGCCAGGCCGAAGCCGGCCGTTGCGAACTTCATGAGCTTGCTGGAATTCATGGGTCTTCTCTCGATTCTTGGGCGCGGGCCCAGGTTGTGACCGTGCGGCCACGGGTTGACGCTTGTCGGGGGAGGGGGAGAGGTACTTCCTCAGGGCGGTGCGAACGCACCTGTGAGTACCGCAGTCCTCTTGTCCCACTGGGTGGTTGGATGGTTGATCCGAACCGATACCTTCAGCGTCTCGCGCCGTTTCCGGCGAATCACCTCGAGAAAACGGCAAGAAAACGGCAAGAAAACGGCAAGAAAACGGCAAGAAACGGGACGACAGGACGCACCGCGGCGCAGCGCAGGCCGCGAAACTGTCAGGAAGCGGCCCGGGAATCAGTACGCCACGCCGAACCTGCGGCCGGCGTGCTTCGGGTGCTCCAGCTCGTCGACCAGGGCGACGGCGTAGTCTTCGAACGTGATGAAGCTCTTGCCCTTGTCGTCGGTCAGGAAGCGGTCGTCGGTGGTGCGGTAGTTGCCCGAGCGGTCGCCGGGCGCCACTTCGGCTGCCGGGCTGAGGAAGGTCCAGTCCAGGCCCGCCCCCTCCTGGCGCAGGACCTTCAGCGCCTCGCGCCCTTCGGCTGCCTCGGCCTGGTAGGCCGCGGGAAAGCCTGGCTGGTCCATCAGCGCCTGGCCGGGCGCGATCTCCAGCGTGCCGGCGCCGCCCACCATCACGAGACGCTTCTTGCCCGCGTCGCGCAGGCCCGTGAGCAGCGCGCGCGCCGCCGCCGCCAGCGAGGGCGCACCCAAACCGCGCGCGTTGGGCCGCGGCGAGATCGCGCAGACGACGGCATCGGCGCCGCGCGCCAGCTCGGCCACGCTGCGCGCGTCGGTCGCGTCGCCTCGCCGCAACGACACCCGCGGATCGGGCGGTGCGACGCCCTCCGGATCGCGGACCACACCCACCACCTCGTGTCCGCGGTTGGACGCTTCCCTGCTGATGCGTGCGCCGATGTTACCGGTCGCGCCGAAGACGACGAGCTTCATCCGCTGATCAAGCGAGGGCGGCCTGCGCCAGGGCTGGTCCCGCGGCCAGCCGGTGCGCCACCCGACGGCCGACCCGCGCCGAGCGGGTCCAGAGGCTGGGCGGACGCGAGGTAAGAGAGCGCACCAGCAGCAACCCCGCGGCCGTGAGCGCGACCGCCCCCATCGCGATCAACATCGTCGCGTGGTTTCGCGCCTGCCATCGCCAGTCCCACAGGTCACGTCGGTCGAGGCGCTCCAGCACTTCCATCGCCAGGGCGTCGCCATAGTTATCGGGAATTTCCTCGGGCCGGCGGGCCCGTCTGGAGAGGATCGATTTGAGCGGCATGAAACCTCGTTTCCGCGCGCTGCTTGCACGCTGAGGATCCAATGTAGGCGTCGATCGGGCCGGGGCAACCGGGGGGCCGCCCAGCCCGTGACGGCGCCGCCGCGGCCCTCACATCGTGAACAGGCAGGTGGCGCCGGCGCCGGTGGGCTCTGCCGTGGGCGCGCATACGAACGAGTGCGCGCGGGCCACGCCACCCTGAGGCTCGCTGGAGGCCGGTGGCTCGGTCAGGAACAGCGCCAGCCAGGTCGCGGCGAAGACGCCGGCCGAGACGAAGCCGACGATCTGCCAGGTCCGCATCGATTTGTACGAATCGAGGAGAACCTGGCAAGCGGCCACCGGATTGCCGTCCCCGTCGACGGCGCGGCCGTTCATCTCGACGCACACGCCGCCGTTCGCGCTCTTGAACTGATCGAGCTTGTTCGCGCGCACGACGCTGCTGGTGATCCCGACGGCCAAACCGGCGCCCGCCAGGCCCAGCGCGGACCATTTGGCGATGGGGCGCAGGGGGCTGGGCCGCCCGTCGGTGCTCGGCGCCGCGCCCACCGGTGGGTTCGCCGTCGACGCGGGCGGCGCCGCCACCATCGAGGCCGGTGGGACCGGCGTCGCCCTGGCGGTGGGCGCGGGCTCGTCCTTCTGCAGGCGCATCACCAGTCGCTGGTACTGCCCGCCCGTCAGAGTGAGCGTCCGCATCTCGTGCTGATACCCGGGCGCGCGCGCCTCGATGTCGACGGAGCCCGCGCTGGTGCTGATGGGCCCGGACAGCGGCAGCTTTCCCACGGCGCGCCCGTTGATCAGGAGCTCCGCGCCTTCGGGCTCGCCCACGATCTCGACGCGCGCGATGTGCGACTTGATGAGCAGCATGTCCCGGCTGAGGGCGTCGTGGTTCTTCTTGACCCAGGGATCGTCGGGCGAGCGCAGCGCCTCGCGGAGGTGAGCTTCCGCCTCTTCCCAGCGGCCGAGCGCCTGCTCGGCGAGGCCCAGCTGGCCTGCCGCGCGCGCGCTGTGCGAACGCTCGTAGACCTTGAGGAACAGGTCGCGCGCCGCCTGATCGTCGCCTTCCTTCCGCAGCGCGACGCCGCGGGCGATCACGGCGTCGTCGCTCTCATCGGAGGCAAAGGCGAGCGTGCCCCCCAGGAGACCGGTGCGTGCGGTTCCCAGCAAGCAAGACAGGGCGGCCAGCAGGACCGCGAGGGCGCGCAGGTTCATGAGCGGCGCGGAATCTAGCAGGCGCGTTTGCTTCTATCTATGCGCGGGAACGGCCAGCCTGCGGCCGGTCGAGGGGCGCTCGCAGCCTCGATATTGCGAAGGGCAAGCGTTCATACATATCGAGACCTCGCTCGTCTGAATCCGGCTTGCACCCATAACGGCTCATGTATTCTGCGCGGCGATGCAAAGCCCCCGCTTTCGTATCTCCCCCGAGATCTGCCTATCCATCGCCCTGGTCGCCCTCGCGGCAGGGTGCGGCTCGCCTCCGCAATACGTGCCGAAAGACGGAGGTCCCGACACCAAGGGCGACGCACCCTTGGGTCCCGGCGGCGCCGCCGGTTCGGCGAGCAGTGGAGGGACGGGGGCGGGCGGCGTCATCGGGCAGTCCGGGAGCGGCGGGATCGTGGCGACTGGCGGTGGGGGAGGATTGGGTGGCGGCGCCGGTAGCGTAGGTGGATCGAGTTCTGGCGGCGTGGGCCAGGGCGGGACGGCCGGCGGCGCGGCTCCGGGCTCGGGCGGTGCTGGTCCGGGCATCGGTGGTGCTGGCCCAGGCACCGGTGGCGTCGCGGGCTGCACGGGGACGCAGAAATCGTGTAACGGCACCTGCATCGCGACCACCCAGTGCTGTCCGGCGTGCGATGGCACCACGCCCGTCTGCATGAATGGCAGGTGCGTGGGAAAGATCAATGGCACCGCGTGCGTGGCCGATGACGAGTGTGGCAGCACACATTGTTCCGACGGCGTTTGTTGTGACATCGCGTGCACCGGTCAGTGTGAGGCCTGCAACACCGGCGCAGCGAAGGGCATGTGTGTTCCGACCACCACGCCGCGCACGCCATGCGAGGGCGGCTCGGGACCATGCGGCGAGCGGTGCGATGGGACCGAGGCCAATCGCAAGACGTGCGTCTATCCGACCAGTACCACGCCGTGTGGAACGGCGAGCTGCGCCATGGGCACCGCGACGGCCGCGGGCTACTGTAACGGTGCCGGGGCGTGCTCGAACGGGGCGACGATGTCCTGCATGTTCGGGTGTGCTGCCGATGGCGTCTCTTGCGCAGATTCATGCGCGGCGAACACCTCGACGTGCAACGGCGCGTATCCGTCATGCGTCGACGTTGCATCCACGGCGGCGCACTGTGGGACGACCTGCTCGACCTGCAGCGGTGTCACGCCGGAGTGTGTTCAGTCCAAGTGCGTCCAGTGCGTGAACAACACCGAGTGCAGGGACTTCGCTCACTACACGCTCTCGCTGGGACCGAACGCGTCGTGCAACCCATCCACTCACCTGTGCAGCTGCGTCACGAAGGATCCCGGCAACGTCCTCACCAATCCGGGGTTCGACAACGACACCAGCGGCTGGAAGACGGCGTCGGGCAGCGCCGTCGTCTTCACGGGTGCCGACGCGTACGCTTGCGCCAACTCCAAGGCCGCTTCGATAAACGGTTTCTCCAGTGATGGGGGCATCCAGCAGTGCGCGAAGCTGGCCGGCGGACCGACGTTCTACTTCGGCGCCTGGTTCTTTCAGAACCCGCTCGGCTGCTCGATCAGCTACTTTAACAACCCGAGCTGCAGCGGAACGAACCTTTCGCTGGATGGTTTCGGCGACAGCTTGCCCGACGACGGGTGGGGGATCTTGAAGCACACCAGCACCGCTCCGGCCGGCGCCACCTACGCGCTGGTGCAGTGCGCGCAGTGGGACGGGATGGCCACCGATATCGATCAGATTTACCTGAACGGTTCGAACGACTCGTTCTAGCGGCCAGGACCGCCGCCGCTACGGCGTGAACGTGACCGTCGCGATCGAGCGCGGCGGCATGGCCAGGGTGCCGTCCGCCTCCAGCGCGGCGGGCGCGGCGCGCTCGCGGCCGCCGGCGGCGCCGTCCGACGTCCGGTAGATGGCCAGCGTGCCATAGGCGAACGCGCCCGAGCTCACGGCGACGAAGTGGTCCTTCCCGTCGGCGTTCAGCAGCACCAGCGTCAGCGCGGACCCGTCGGGGCTCAGGTAGGCCGAGGCGCGCACCGACGACGCGTTCACCTTCGTGTCGACGCGCACCCAGCCGGGATCGGTCCAGCGCGCGAAGTGCACCAGCGCGTAGTAGATGTCGTTGATGGTGTAGGGCAGGTTGTTGCCGAAGCCCCGCGGGACCGACACCAGCCCCGTCTGCGGATCGCTGTCGTTCCAGATCAGCTCCCAGTAGATGTACGCGGACGCGTTCTCGACCGTCATCGCGTTGTTGATCAGCAACGCGGTGTCGAACATCGTGGGCGCGTTGGGCGAGTACTCGGTCATGAACGTCGGCAGCCCGACGGCCGCGCCGGTCCGCGCCACGTCGCGCATCGCCCCGTCGAACGAGTCGGGAGCGGGGTTGTTCCCGGTGGCCCCGTACAGATGGTGCGCCACGCCGCCGATCTCGGCGGGGTTGATGCCGTTCATGTACTTCTGCACGATGCCGTTGGCGAACCCCGTCGTCTCGGGACCCAGCAGCACCGGCGGCGCCGCCAGGGCGGCGGCCTGGATGCCCTGGTAGACCGCGTCGAGGGCCTGTCCGTAGCCCGCCGCCGGGATGCCCGCGACGGTGGCGCCCTCGGTGGTTCCGAAGACGCAGGTCTCCCACTGGTTGATGAAGTAATCGGGCTCGTTCTGGATGCTGATGTAGTCGGGCACGATCCCCTGGGCGGCGTACGCTTGCAGCGCGCGGACCCACCAGTCGGCGAAGTCGGCGTAAGCGTAAACGCCGTCCTTCTGGAGCAGCGTGCCGGCGGGGGTGGTGGTGTTGCCGTAGCCGGGCGCGGTCACGCCGTTGCTCTTCAGATAGGCGGGCGGCGTCCAGGACGACATCAAGATCTTGGGGGGAACGCCGCCGCGCGCCGCCGTCGCCTTCTGCACGATCTGCAGCCCCGCCTGATCAGTGAACGCGGTGGCCGGCGTGGTGTTCATTCCCTGGTTCTGGAACCAGTTCCCGATGCGCAGGATGTCCAGGCCCGAGTCGACGAACAGCACCTTGTAGATGTCGTCGGTGCGGCCCGACAACAGATTCGGCTGGTAGGCCGTGGCCGCGCCAAAGCCGGCCAGGGTCTGGTGGGGCAGGGTGGCGTCGATGGAGACGGAGACGTTCGCGGGATCTTCGGACGCACCGCAGGCGGTCGCGGCGGCGATCGCGCAGAAAAGAATGCCGCGCCGAAGGGGGAGATTCGGTCGGAATTTCATCGGCACGCACCCTAGCACGCGTCGTGGTAGCCTCCCGCGTTCCCCCGATTCCCCCGCTTCCCCCAGGAGGATTTGATCATGAGGACGCTATGGCCTGCCGCGCTCGCGGCAGCTTTTTCCGTGAGCCTGGCCGCTTGTCACAAGTCCGAGCAGCACCTGGACGTCACGGTCAGCTGGAACGAGAACCACCAGAGCATCGATGGGTTCGGTGCCTCCTCGGCGTTCTTCGGCAAATCGATCACCGATCAGCAGGCCGACGACCTATTCGACGCGAAGAAGGGGATCGGGCTGTCGCTGCTGCGGATCATGATCGGCGTGCCGGCCGACACGGCCGACGACGGGTCCGAGCCGACGGACAACGCCATGCCCGTCGCGACGGCGCCGGAGCTGTCGACCGCGCAGCAGGCGATCGCGCGCGGAACCAAGATCTGGGCCGCCGCCTGGACGCCGCCGCCAATCTGGAAGACCACCAACAACAAGAACGGCTCGGACATGGACGCCGGCTACGGGATGAACACCCTGCAAGAGTCGCACTACCAGGACTTCGCCAACTACCTGGCGGACTTCGTGGGCATGGTGAAGGGGCAAGGCGTGGACCTGATCGGCGTCTCGCCGGTGAACGAGCCCGACTACGTGGCGACCTGGGACAACTCGCAGATGGACCCGGCGGCGCTGACGAAGTTCATGCGGGACTACATGGGCCCCACCTTCCGTAGCCGCTACCCCGACGTGAAGACGATCGCGCCCGAGACGGCGAGCTTCTCCAACTGCCAGACCTACGTGAACACGCTGTTCGCCGATTCGACCGCCACCAACATGACGGACGTCATCGCCACGCACCCCTACCAGGCGGGCGGGTCCTCGGAACTGGGCTATCACGCCCCGCAGGACCACCAGAAGCACTTCTGGCAGACCGAGTGGTCGCAGGAGAACAAGGGCGGCGACACGCCCGATCCCAGCATGACCAGCGCCATCGACATGGCGAAGCACATCCACGATCACATGGTCACCACCGAGATGAACGCCTGGAACTGGTGGGCCATCTACATCACCGCGGACGGTTACAAGGACAACCCCACGCGCCAGAACCCGGCCTTCATCCAGCCGGACAAGAGCATGGGCTCGCCCTACATGTTCCGGCGCGGGTACGCGTTCGGGAACTGGTCGAAGTTCGTGCGGCCCGGCTTTCACCGCATCGGCGCCACCGATCACCCGACGTCCGGCGTGCTGATCGAGGCGTACCGCGACGATAGCCACCTGGCGGTCATCGCCATCAACAGCAGCTCCAGCAAGGTGACCCAGAAGTTCAAGATCGACGGTGGCTCGATCAACAGCCTGACGCCCTGGGTGACGTCGAATGACGACGCGCTGGCGGCGAAGAGCTCGGTCGACGTCGGTTCGGATGGGTTCAGCTACGATCTGCCGGGCAACAGCGTGACCACGTTCGTGAGCTGGGACGCCGCCAACGAGACGCCGGGCCTGGTGCTGCCCATGGGCGGCGCGGACGGCGGCACGCCCCACAACGGCCTCGATTGCCAGCACCCCGTTACCCCGACGAACGGCGGCGACGGTGGCGTCACCGACTTCACCGACTGGAAGGCGTCGACGGGCAACTGGGGCAACAACCAGGGCCTGTACGGCACCATCTACCCGTACCACGGCCCCATGGGCTCCTCGATGAGCGCCGTGGTCGACACGACGAACCACGCGCTGCACATCACGGGCGCGGTCACCATGGGCGACTACGCCGGCGCCGGGCTGGGCTTCCTCGATTGCGCGAACGTGCAGGCCTACTCGCAGGTTCAGTTCACCATCTCGGGCTCGTCACCCGGTTGCGACCTCGAGCTGCAGATCAAGACGTTCGATCAGACGCCCACCTCGCAGAACCCGCCCGGCGGCTGCGATCAGGACGCCGGCACCTGTTACAACTACCCCGTCGTGAAGCAGGTGGCCGTGCCGTCTGCCGACCCGATGACGGTGACGACCGCCTTGAGCAGCGTCAGCCCGTGGTCCTCGGACATCGCGGGGCAGGTGGTCGGCCTGCAGTGGCAGTTCACGGGGACCAACGTCCCCGCCGTCGACGCGGGAGACGGCGACGGGGGCGGCAGCGCCGCCGCCGCCGCCTGTCCCATCGACGTGTCGATCACCGGCATCAAGTTCCTGCCGTAGCGGGCGCTGGCCGGCGGCGCTCGGCGGGTCGGGCCGGTCCCCCGGCTCGACCGGCGGGCCCGCGCCCCGTCGGTGCGCGAGGAAGAAGATCGACGCGCGGTCGAGGTATATGCTTTGCCGGTGGGCAATCCAGACCGACGCAAGATGGGCTCGCAAGCCCCCACCATGCCCCTCAAGGATCCGTCGTCCGGGGACGGCAGCCCCGGGCAGCCGGCGTCGCTCCCCTCGTTCGAGCCCGGCAGCGGGCGCTACCAGTACGTCGCGGCCATCGGCGCAGGCGGGATGGCGTCCGTGCACAGCCTGCGCGACCTCAGCCTGCTGCGGACCGTGGCCATCAAGGTCCTGGATCCGAACCTGGCCAATCGCCCGGAAGAGGTGAGCCGGTTCGTCCGCGAGGCGCAGATCACCGCGCAGCTGGATCATCCGAACATCGTCCCCGTCCACGAGCTGGGCACCGACGCCAGCGGCAACCGCTACTTCACGATGAAGCGCGTGGAGGGGCGGACGATGACCGAGTGGATCGCCGAGCTGGACCATCCGCCCGCGTCCCCCGAGGAGCTGCACCAGCTGGTGATGGCCTACCTGAAGGTGTGCGACGCGGTGGGGTTCGCGCACAGCCGCGGCGTGCTGCACTGCGACCTCAAGCCCGACAACATCATGGTGGGCTCGTTCGGTCAGGTCTACGTGATGGACTGGGGGCTGGCGCTGGTGAAGGCCGCGCCGCAGATGGGGAAGGGCGTGGCGCTGGCGGGCGCGGCCAGCCAGGCCGCCGTCACCCACAACATCGGCTGCGGGACGCCCGCCTTCATGGCGCCCGAGCAGGCGGCGGGGCTGCCCCTCAGCGACGCGACGGACGTGTTCGCGCTGGGCGCCTTGCTGTACTCGATCCTGACCGGTGCGCCGCCCTATCCGCACGAGGACAACCTGGAGGCGATGGCCGCCGCCGAGCGATGCGAGTTCACGCTGCCCCGCTTCTCGCCCGCCAATCCGGTCCTGATGCGCCTGGGGCAGATCATAGAGCGGGCGATGAAGCGCGAGCCCGAGCGCCGCCACCGGTCGGTGATCGAGCTGCGCGACGAAGTGGAGGCGGCGCTGCGCCCGCCCGTCCCGACGCTGGTGTTCGCTCCGGGGTCGCCCATCATCGTCGAGGGCGAGCCGGGCGACTGCGCCTACATCGTCGTGCGCGGCACCTGCGTCGCCTATCGCGACGTCGACGGACGCCGCCAGATCCTGAACCGCCTGACCGCCGGCTCGGTGTTCGGCGAGACCGCGCTGCTGTCCGGCGGGATCCGCACCGCCAGCGTTCAGGCGGAGGACGAGGTGGTGGTCCGCGTGATCAGCCGCCAGATGTTCAATGACAACGTCGACCGGAACACGCCGTTCGGCACGGTGGTGGTGGCCCAGGCCAACCGATTCCGCACCCTCGACGCCGGCCCCGGTGAGGGGCCGGACAAGTGAAGCAATTCCGATCGAGCGTCAGATCGATTTTGGGGTGACGCCTACTTCACGACGACGGTCGCGCTCGTGAAGTCGATCGTGCCCGTGCTGTCCTGCGCCTCCAGCAGCAGCTTGGTCTCTTCCAGCTTGCCCAGCGACAGCCCCAGCGACGTCCACTGCGAGAAGTGCTCGGAGACGGAGATGTGTCCGCACTGCCGGGCGTTCTGGCGCACGCTGAAGTACTGATCGAACGTCTGGTTGTCGCCGGTGATGGCGGGCGCGTTCGTCTTCGTGCGCTTCCAGACGTCGTAGGTGTCCCCGTCCACGGTGATCACACCGATGTGCGTCCGGGGCGTGCCGTCCGACGCCGTGCCCGCGGGCTTGCTGTCGCCCCAGTCGTCGATGATGTAGTACTCGCGCAGGGGGCTGACGGTCCAGCCGTAGATCCCGACGTAGACCAGGCCGTCACCGGTCTTCGTCTCGGCGAAGTCGGCCGAGATGGTGCCGAGCTGCGTGGGCGTCTTCGTCTGATCGAAGCCCAGCCCGATGCGGGCCAGGAAGTCGCCGGCCTTCGTCCAGGTCGCGCTGAACGCCGCCCCGGTGCCGTAGACCGTCATGCAGCCCGACCCCGTGCCGTCCGACCAGAGTTCGTAAGAGTAGTTGCCGTTCGAGCTGCCCTTGCTGTTCGAGCAGTACTGCTTGCCGCCGGTCAGCTTCGTGCCGGGGGTACACATCGCGGGCGCGCCGCCCGCGCCCATGCCGCCGCCCGCGCCGCCGTGTCCCGGAGAGCCACCGGCCGCACCGCCGGTGCCGGTCGTGCCGACGATGCCCGCCGTGCCGACCACACCGCCGCTCGCTCCCGGGGCGCCGCCCGCCGCCGACCCGCCCGAACCGGCGCTGGTGCCGCCGGTGCCGGTGACACCGCCCGTTCCGCGCGTGCCGCCCGAGGCCGTCGCGCCGCCGCTGCCGGAGAGCCCGCCCGAGCCGGTCACCGTGCCTCCGCCGGTGCCAAGGACACCGCCCGATCCGGTGCTGCCGCCCGAGCCGACCGTCCCGCCGCTGCCGCTGGCGCCGCCCGTACCGGTCGTGCCGCCGCTGTGACTGGAGTCCATCTGGCCCGAGTCCGGCGGTCCACTGCCGCCACTGGAATTGCTGCACGCCGTTAGTGACGCCGCAGCGAGACACACCCCCAAGACGCCGCCCAACCTGTGAGACCCGGTTGGCTTGTACATGGGTCAAGCATTGCTCCACTTGTTGACCGGGATCAAGTGAAGTCGTCTTACAAACCTGCTAGCTTCGCCGAATCCCCCCCTCCTTCCCCCGGCGCGAGCCCTGTCGCGCAACAACCCGGAGGTCTCAAGATGGTTCGATCTCGGAAGCACGTCGTCGCCCTGCTGGCGGCGGCCGCTGGTCTGCTGGTGGCCGCCGCGCCCGCTCGCGCCGGCTCATGGATGAACGGCTACAACTTCGGCTCGGGCGTCAGCCTGAAGGGCGATCTATACACGCCCACCACGCCGGCTTCTTCCCCCGCCATCCTCGTCGCGATCCACATGTGCACCGGCCATTCGTCGACGGTCCACGGGTGGTTCGACTCGTACGCGGACAAGCAGGGTTTCTACATCATCGCGCCCGACGCCGGTAAGCAATGCTTCGACTCCAGCGCCTCGCGTGACGGCGACAAGGCGGCCATCGTCGCGATGGTGAACTACCTGATCATGAACAAGGGCGCCGACAAGACGCGCGTGTTCGCCTCCGGCATGTCGTCGGGCGGCTGCATGACCAACACCTTGCTTGCCATCTACCCCGACGTGTTCGCCGGCGGGTCCGCCATGCCGGGCTATCCGGCGGGCGCCTGGCCGGCCGGGGACACGCAGTGCTCGCTGTGCGGCTCGGCGCCCAGCAGCTCGCAGCTGAACACGGACTGGGCAGGAAAGGCGACGTCGGTCTTCAAGTGGAGCGGCACTTATCCCTGCTCGCAGCAATGGGTGGGCAACGGCGATCAGTACCACTTCAACGCGTGGTTGCCCGCGGTGGCGAAGCAGTTCCAGACGCTGGCGAAGCTGGGTGACGGCATGTCCGCCAGCGGTCGCAGCGGCTGGACACGCACGGTCTACAAGGACAGCGCCGGCAACGTCCGCCTGGAGACGAACCTGGGGCCGTCGAGCCAGATGCACGATCTCGAGACCGTCAGCCCCACGCTCTACGGGGACGTGATCACGTTCCTGGGCCTGGACAAGGCGACGGGCGCGTGCGGAATGGATTCGACCGGCACCGGCGCGGGGGGCGGCACGGGGATGGGCGGCAGCGGCATGGGCAACGGCGGCAGGATGGGGGGGAACGGGGGAAGGCCGGGCAACGGCGGCGCCACCGGCAGCGGCGCCACCACGGGCGGCAGCGGCGGCACCATGGGCAGCACCGGCGGGACGACCGCCGGCAGCGGCGGCGCCGTGGGCAGCGGCGGCGCCGTGGGCAGCGGCGGCACGACCGGCAGCGGTGGCGCGACCGGCAGCGGCGGCAAGGCCAGCAGCGGTGGTTCGACGGGCTCGGGCGGCATGCTGGCCAGCAGCGGCGGCACCACCGGCAGCGGCGGCAAGACCGGCAGCGGCGGGTCCAGCGGCTCGGGCGGGGAAACGTCCGCGAGTGGTGGCTCCGGCTCGGGCGAGAACGGCGGCGGCGGTGGCTGTTCCGTCGCGGGCGGAACGCAGTCGGGCCTCATCGTGACGTTGCTCTTCGCTGGCCTGGGCCTGGTGGTGCGCCGCCGCTCCCGCGCCCGGCGATAGCGCGGCGATAGCGAAGGTCCGGTCACTCCGTCGTGCGCGGCCGTCGTGCTCGGCTCCCGGGCCGGCGGCCGCGCCGTCGAATCGTTCAGTGCGCGGGTTGCGAACCGCACCGGCGCGCTCCACGTTGCCGGCGCGGGGGCGCAGCAGCTCCTCGACGAACCAGCGCTTCCGCTGAGGAGGACAGCCCATGGACCGAGATCCCAAGAATCCCTCGCGGCGCGACGTGGTGTACGGCGTCGCGACCGCCGTGGCCGCCACCGTCGCGGCCACGCCCGCGCTCGCGCAGCAGAAGGCCGGTGGCTCCGGAAAGGAAGCGGCGCCGCCCGGCACGCCGGTGAACCCCGCGGCCGCCTACCCGAAGCCGCCATTCCCGAAGCAGACGCAGCCCTGGCCCGGCCTGCAGAGCAAGATGACGCCGCGGCCCGACTGCGGCGAGCGGAGCTACCGGGGCACCGGTCGCCTGGCGGGGCGCAAGGCGCTGATCACGGGGGGCGACTCGGGCATTGGCCGCGCCGCCGCGATCGCGTTCCTGCGCGAGGGCGCCGACGTCGCCATCTGCCACCTGCCCGCCGAAGACCCCGACGCGCGCGAGGTGCTGGCGCTGGCCAAGGAAGCGGGACGGAAGGCCGTCTCGGTTCCCGCCGACATCCGCGACGAGGCCGCCTGCAAGTCGGTCGTGGCGCGGGCGGTGCGCGAGCTGGGCGGACTGGACATCCTGGTCAACAACGCGGGCAAGCAACACGCCGTCGAGCGGATCGAGGATCTGACCACCGAGCAGTTCGACGCCACGTACAAGACGAACGTCTACGCCATGTTCTGGTTGACGAAGGCGGCGCTGGCCCACCTGCCGGCCGGCGGCGCCATCATCAACACGGCGTCGGTCGAGGCCTACTCGCCCGATCCCCAGCTGCTGGACTACGCGTCCACGAAGGGCGCCATCGTGACGTTCACCAAGGCGCTCGCCAAGCAGGTGGCGAAGCGGGGCATCCGGGTCAACGCCGTCGCGCCCGGTCCCTACTGGACGCCCTTGCAAGTGACGGGCGGGCAGCTACCCGACAAGCTGGTGAACTTCGGGCAGGACACGCCGCTCGGCCGACCGGGGCAACCGGTCGAGATCGCGCCCGTGTACGTGCTGCTCGCTTCGGGCGAGGCCACCTATGCCACGGGCCAGGTGTTCGGCGCCTCGGGCGGTCGCGGCGTTCCCTAGAAACCGCGGGACGCCTCGTCGGCGCGGTCGCTCGCGCGTCAGCCCCAATGCCCTTCACTTAAGTGAACGGCATTGCCGGTAGCCCTGGCGGGCGCGGCCTACCCACGGCCGCGCCCGTTTTCCCGTCCGCTACCGCCTGGGCTGGGCGAGGCTGGCCAGACCCTTTTGCAGGTCCTGCGCGTTCATCACGGGCGTCACCTCGATGGCGGCGCCCAGGGTCATGAACAGGGGCTCACCGATCTGGGGCATCTGCGAAGCCTCGGCCATGTCGAAGAAGAAGAACGCCGTCCGCTTTCCGCCGTCCACCGTGAAATACGCTGCCTCGGGCTTGATGCGTTCGACGGTCTCTTGAATCACCTTCGGCAACGTTCCGTCCATGACCGCCTTGTTTCCCTGTTCCACCGGAACTGTGACCTTCAGCATCGCTCGCATATGGGGCTCCTTTGTTCGCACGACCGGTCAGCTCCGGTCGTCCCCCTTCCTACGAACGACCGGCGTCCGCGGATCGCAACAGACCGGTCGGTTTCCAGGGGGCGCGCCGCGCCGTCCCTGAAGCCGGGCGCCCCGCCGTGTGTTAGGGATTCGGGCCATGGGACGCATCTTCGAGACACGCAAGGCCACCATGTTCAAGCGGTGGGACAAGATGGCCAAGGCCTTCACCCGCATCGGGAAGGACATCGCCATCGCCGTGAAGTCGGGGGGACCGAGCCCCGACTCGAACCCCGCGCTGCGCCGCGTGCTGCAGAACGCGCGCGCCGCGAACATGCCCAAGGACAAGGTCGAGAACGCCATCAAGAAGGCCTCGGGCGCCGGCGCCGAGAACTACGACATCGTCACCTACGAGGGGTACGGCCCCCACGGCATCCCCGTCATCGTCGAGACGGCCACCAACAACATCGTCCGCACCGTGGCGAACGTCCGCAACGCCTTCAAGAGCCACGGCGGCAGCATGGGGAACGAGGGCAGCGTCGCCTTCCAGTTCAAGCGGATGGGGGTGTTCCGGCTGGCGCCCGACGCCCTGGCCGGCAAGGACGCCGACGCGCTGGAGCTGGAGCTGATCGACTTCGGCCTGGAGGAGATGGGCGAGGGGACCAACGACAAGGGCGAGCCGCAGCTGATCATCCGCGGCGGCTTCGCCGACTTCGGGAAGCTGCAGGCCGCCATCGAGGCGCGCGGCATCGCGGTGCAGTCGGCCGACTCGGAGTACGTCGCCCAGAACCTGGTCTCGCTGCCCGAGGACAAGGCGAACGAGGTCCTGGAGATGGTCGACGCGCTGGAGCAGGACGAGGACGTGCAGCGCGTGTTCCACGCGCTCGGCTGAGCGCGATCGCCTGGCAGGGCGCCCCTGCCGTTCGAACGTGCGGTCTCACGGCGCGTTGCACGGCCGCACGCGTCGTGTGAAATAGCGAGGCATGTTCAAGACACTTCGCCGTCGTGTCCGGGTGGTACCGATCGCCGCTGCTCTGGTCGCCGGGGCCTGGGGTTCGCCGGCGGACGCGGGGGCGGCTTCCCCTCCGGCTGCCGCCGATCACTACGAGCACGACTTCTCCGACGTGGCGAGGTACGCGAAGGCGTTCGACAGCCCCAAGCGCGACGCCTGGCAGAAGCCTGCTGACGTGGTGAGCCTGTTGCAGCTGTGGCCCGGCAACGTCGTGGCGGACGTCGGCGCCGGCACCGGGTACTTCGAGCGCTACCTGGCCAAGGCGGTGGGGACGTCCGGTCGCGTGCTGGCGCTGGACGTCGAACCGCACATGGTCGCGTACCTGAAACAGCGGGTGAAGAAGGAGGGGCTGGCGAACGTGAGCGTTCAGAAAGTGGGAGCGACCGAGCCCGGCCTGCCGGACCACAGCGTCGACCGTGTCCTGATCGTCGACACCTGGCATCACGTGCCGCAGCGGGCGCAGTACGCAGCGGCGCTGAATCGCGCGCTACGGCCCGGTGGCTTCGTCGTGGTGGTCGACTTCACGGCGGAGTCGCCCGAGGGGCCGCCCGCCCACGCGCGCCTGTCACCCGAGACCGTGATCAGCGAGCTGCAGACGGGGGGCCTCAGCGCGCGGACCGTCGCCGAGAGCCTGCCCTTCCAGTATGTCGTGATCGGTCAGAAGCAGGGGGCCGTCACCGGCCGCCCCGCGCCCACGCCGCGCCAGAAGGCGCTGGCGAACATCATCAAGGGGAACGCCGACAAGGCGCGCTTCACCGGAGGCGTGAACACGTACACCGTCGAGACGCTGCAGAAGGCGCTGCAGCCAACCGACGAGCCCGAACTGCGCGCGCTGCTGTATCACGACGATCCCATCGTCTGCCGTACCGCGGGGGCCGTGTTCGCGGCGCGCGGCGACGGAGGCCTGGCCGTCCTGCGCGAGGTCGCCGCGGATCCCGCGCTGCCGCAGAGCAACCGCGCCGTCGTGGACGACGTGGTCTGGAAAGGGAACGCCCGGCCGAAGTCCGCACATCAGGAGTGACCAGCCGGTTGGGGCCGGGAGGGCCCGGCGCTCAGGGGCAGGTCGAGGCGGGCAGGACCCAGATCTCGTTGACGCCGGCCCATGACGACCCGGCGTTGACCGAGATGGTGAGGTCCCCGTACACGCCCGAAGGGAGCTTGATCTCGGGCAACAGGACGCCCGGCGCCGACGGGATCAGCGCGGTGAAAGAAGCCAGGGGAACCGTGCTGGTGCTGGTGCTGATGGTGAAGATCTCGTTGTTGGCTGGCTTCGCGTCGGCGTGCAAGCGAATGGCGCCGATCATGGTGGGGGACGGGAACGTCAAGGTGATCCACGCCGTCGTGGTGCCGGAGCTCCATTCGTCGACGATGTCTCCGTCGATGGCGTTCACGGCGGGATCGGTGTCGTCCGAGCTGCTCGCGGTCGTCACCGTCCCGGCCGGCACGCCCACGCCGGTCGGCGGCACGCCGTTGCAGGTCTCGACGGACATCGTGGTCACGCCGCCGCCCTGACCGCCGGCGCCGTCCTGGGGCACCGACCCGCCCGCACCCTCGGGGGCGGCGCCACCACCGGCGCCCGCGGCGCCGCTGACCCCTTCACCTCCGTAGCCGCCCGTGCCGTCGCCGGGCGGCACGGCAGCTCCCGACGAGCAACCCCCGACCAGCAGGGCGAGCGCCAAGACCAGCGCCCCGCGATGTGATGACGTCCGAAAGCCAGTCGCCAAGTAGCTCATGCGAACAGAGGAAGCACTCGACGGAGAACCTTCAAGCCCCCCGCTTCGCGCGATCAGGAGATCGCGCGAGGCCCGTCACGATGCAGGAACGCGTGCGGCTCCAGCCAGGTAACGAACGTCGGCGAAAAGTAGCGAGGCGCTGCACGGGCGGGCCGCCAGCGTGATCTGCCTCGCGGCCTCTCGAACCAGCCAGTCAAATAGTACCGAGGCCCGGCGATAATCAATAGCTACCAACTTTTTCGCGGATGAGGACCATGGGTGCCTCCGCGAAAGGAGTCTCCGATGACCTCGCTCGGCCGCGCCCACGTCCCGCCTTCGACGAACCTCGTCCAGCGCATCCTCGAACGTCCCGGCCTGGTGGCCGCCGTGCGCGAGCTTCCGGGCGCCGTGCTGGGGGCGTTGATCGATCGGGTCGGGCTCGAGGATGCGGGGGAGCTGGTCGCGCTGGCGAGCCGCGAGCAGCTGGAACGCATCTTCGACGACGATCTGTGGCGCGCCGAGCGGGCGGGTGGTGACGAGACCTTCCGGCCCGAGCGGTTCGCGCTGTGGCTGCGCGTGATGCTGGAGGCGGGGGACGAGGCGGTGGTGCAGCGATTGTGCGAGATGCCGGTCCAGCTGGTGGCGCTGGCGGTGCATCGCCTGGTGCTGGTGATGGACGTCGAGGTCATCGACGAGCAGTTGAGCCCCGGGGACGACCTGGCCGAGCAGCTGGAGCGCGCGCTGGAGGACTCCGCGTTCGAGGAATGGGAAGAGCTGCGGCTGATCGCGCGTGATCCGGACGCCTGGGAGGACGTCTGGGGCGCGCTGCTGTTGCTCGACCGCGACCACCACGACCGGCTGCGCGCGATCCTCGAGGCGTGCCGCGAGATGAGCATGGAGTACATCTCCGGGCAGGGAGGTCTGTTCCAGGTGCTGACCGCCGGGGAGATGCTGGAAAGCGACGTCGCGGCCAGCCGCGAAGATCGGCGCGCCGCCGAGGGCTTCGTCAGCCCGGCCGACGCGCGCGCCTTCCTGCAGCTTGGCAGGCGCTCCGGTGGGACCGCCGAGGACGAGCGCGACCCCATCACGCGCGCCTACTTCCGTGGACTGGATAGAAAGGCGAAGCCGGCAGCCGCGGGGCGCAGCGGTCAGCGCCACGCCCCGGGGGCGGTCCGTACGCCGGGGGCTGCCGGCGCGGCGGGGCCCGCCGAGGCGCTCGCTCTGGAGGCCCTGCTGCGCGAAGCGGATGTGATCGGGCCGGCGCCGGCGGGAAGTCCCCTGCTCCCCGCGGTGGGCGCGGGGGACGCCCCGCTCGACCAGTCACACCTGGTCGCCCCCTTGTTCGAGGGAGCCATGAGCGAGCTTCGCCAGCGCGATCCCGAGCGCTTCGGCGAGCGACTGGCGGAGATCGGCTACCTGGTGAACGTCTGGATCGCCGGCGGCGCGATCGCCGGCGGCGCAAGGCAAGGCCCGCGCCCGCGGCCGGTCGAGGCGCTGGAAAAGGTGCTCGCGATGTGCGAGGCGGGGATGCGGGCGCGCCTCGACCGCGCGGTCGCGAACACCAGTGAGGCGGCGCTGGCAATTCTCGTCCGCCTGCCCGCGGACGTACTCTTTCGACGAGGACTGCGCGACGGGGACGAGAACGATGACTAGGAGGACGCGGCAGGAGGAGCCGCGCTCGTCCCCGTCGTCATTGCAAGGGTTCAGCGCGTATGGCCGGGCCGCGGAGCGCGGACGCGGTGCGCTCTGCCAGGACGAACGTCGCCAGCTTGGCGGAGTGTGACAGCGCCGCGTCGCGCGTGACGTGACTTCCGTCCCAGGTGTCGAAGGCGGCCCGATCGCCGTCGAACCATCGTCCACCGGCGGCCCGGAAGCGCCGCGCGAAGTCCTGCTCGTCGAAGCCGCTCAGCTGGTCCTCGAGCTCCAGCATCGCCCTCGACGTCGGTGAGCGCTCCCCGACGACCAGGACTCCGGCGGTCGTCCATTTCGCCACCTGACGAAGCAAGCCGGCCTCCAGGTCGGGATCCACGCGGTGCTGCTGGAAGTCGCTCCGGTACTTGGGCAACTCCGCCGTCGGGTCGGCGGGGAGCCGTTCGATGTTCACCCATCCGTCCGGCTCGCAGTCCGAGATCCTGCGCATCCGATGCGAGCCATGACGGACCAGACCGATGGCGTCCCATTTCGTCATGGGCTGCAGCGAGGCAAGGAAGAGATCCAGATGCGTGGTCGTCCACCGGTCGATCGGATCGAAGATCTCATCCTGATCGGAGTAGGGCAGACCGTTCTCACTCAACGACAGGGGGGTTATGCCCATCACGATCGTCGGGATGCTCCCCCGCTCGTCGAGGACCCGGTCGATGGCCGCGAAGTATCGGGCCGTGTACCGGCGCCCCTGTTGCCCGAAGTTCAGCAGCCGGCAACCAACCGTGCCCGATATTGCGCTGGGGACATAGGCCGCCTGGCTGCGCGAGTCCCCGGTGAAGACCACATCGGCGGCATCGACCCAGTCGGCCTGCACCATCGTCAGGCGATGGTCGGTCATGCGGACGTCCTTATGCGGCCTGACGCCCAGCAAGACATAACCGGTCATCACGGAGGCGGCGACCGCGATCAGCACCGCCAGCCGTCGGGGACCGTCATCACCGGACGGGTCCCTGTGGGGGGAATTGACGAGCTCCGGGGCAATCATCCGCCGACTGGATCCTTTCAGAACTGGAAGTAGACGAAATCGCGTCCCGGTCCGCGCAGGATCAGACAAGCGGCCAGCACCACGCCAAAGAAGACCGGCTCGAGGAACCGCAGCGTGGGGATTTCGCGCCTGGGTCTGTGGGACATCCGCCAGACCCAGGCGTGCCGCGCGAACAGCAGCAGCAACAAGAAGCATTCGTACTGGTGGGTCAGCAGCGTCTCGCGAAGATCCCGGAAGTCGAACCTGAACATCGTCGCCAGCATGTGGCCCGCCTGGCCGACGCTCGCGGCGCGGAAGAACACCCAGGTCACCAGCACCTGCAGCAGGACGAGCGCCAGGCACAGGTGTCGGCCGAAGGGCAGCCGCGCGATGCGGGCCGGCCAGCCGGTCAGCCGCTCCAGCACGACGAACGTGGCGTGCAGCGCTCCCCAGACCACGTACGTCCAG
>Ga0207695_10001141_pt1 | contig 46071 bp, 75 predicted proteins | sample KBSC54metaG_FD_184354 | JGI IMG/M metagenome (GOLD analysis project Ga0207695, IMG submission 184354) | Corn rhizosphere microbial communities from Kellogg Biological Station, Michigan, USA - KBS C5-4 metaG (SPAdes) (version 2) | ecosystem: Host-associated > Plants > Roots > Rhizosphere > Soil...
GGGGGGTTATAAGCATTTGCTAACGCAAATGCTATTTGCTTTAGTTGTGGTTAGTTAGTTACGTAAGTATAGTTAGTTAATATACCACGCCTATTTTATTTCATCATTCGAGTTTTGAAACATTAGGCACAAATCAAAGTGTCAAAATAACGTATAACTTATATTCGACGTATTCGTTTTATACATCATGCAAACAAACTCGAAACAAATCAAAAGTCCAAAACTCAACAAGTTTTTTGTGGAGAATTGCGGAGTATTGGAAAACCTAAACAATAAGGGATCATTCTATGCAATGATCAAAAGGAGTGAATTTTAGATGGGTGATAGAGGCAATATAGTAGTAGACGGAGTTTATCTCTATTCTCATTGGACTGGTTCACAATTACCGGCAATACTCCAAGAAGCATTAAAGAAGCAATGGAGATGGGATGACGGTGCTTATCTTACAAGAATAATATTTTGTGAGATGGTTAAAGACGACATTGAAGGAGAAACAGGATATGGCATATCTAATACTCCTACCGAAGGACTAGAGATAATCGTTAACTCTGAAAAGAATACGGTAGAGTATGGAGACAAGGTATTCAGCTTTAAGGAATTTATTGCCTTGAGTGATCCCAATGAAGAACTATTGGGGGGAGTTGAATAAATAATGGGCTTTTCTTATTCCCATTTTGGCTTATGTTGTGATTTCTGTGGACATAGTGAACCAGAATACAACGTAAAAAAAATAGCTTGTCCATATGGATATTGTCAAGCGTGGGCATGTTGTAAATACTGCAAAGCTAAGAAGCTAGATAATATCTGTAGTATTGGAAGTACAAAAAAGACACATAAAGAAATCTGTAAGCCATTAAGCGAACAGTTCGACAAGTACGGACCAAATATGGATTTATGGGAGATTGTACCACAATGAGCCTAAAACTAATCTCTAAAAACTTTGTAGCAAACGCCATTAACCTGTTAACCATAATAGGCGTGTCAGTGCTTGCAGGAAGTACAATATTCCTAATCGTAGCATGTACCATAAACAATAGTTTTCTATTGCCTGGAATATCTTACATGCTTCCTTTATGGATAGTAGGAATATTGATAATTTGGATAGCTTTCAAGTTATCGGAGGTTTTCGAGAAATGACCTTTAAACCAAACGAAGAAAATAAAGAGATTATGGAATTCCACGCAGATAATTCTAATCTCTACATGAACAAAACTGCGGATGATCACTTTGCAGTATGTCCAATTAAAGCACCATGTTTAACAATACAGTATAGAGACTTTAAGGGAAATACCCACATTGTTGAGGGCGTTTTGTCAATGTTCATATCTGACTATAAGGGTGAATCGTAGAATGACTAATTGGTATGATAACCTAACAGAAAAGGAAGCTACCGAGATTATGTACAAGTCTCTAGACATGAATGAAAGACTAGAATATGATCACACTGATCTAGTAATGGTAGAAGAATTTAACGAAGAAATGCATAGAGAGGCCTTAAAGTAATGTTTCAAGAAGAGGATCCACTATTAAGACGACTCAAAGAACTAAGCTTGATTACAAAGCCCACAGAAAAGGAATTTCAAGAACTAGAACAAATCAAAAAAGAACTAGGTATGGACCAAGATACTAGCGAACCAATACCACAAATACAAAATTATAGACATAAACTAGCAGAGAATAGACGCAATGAAGAACAATTAAGGTTGTTAGTGCAGCAAAGAAAAGAACTTGAATTAAAGCTAAGTCTACGCAGAGAAAAGGAACGAATCGAAAAAGCCAAAAAAGAACTTGATGGTATGGTATATTGTGACGATTGTTTGAAATGGGTATGGCCTGATCACTTTGATTGATCATAGTGGTATAGTTCAAGAAGACGATTGTATTTGTTCACAGTGCAAAAAGCCAATTTTAAAAGGTGAATTTTACCATAGACTAGGAAATAAAATCTACTGCCAAGGATGCGATTTTGATTAAGTCAACAGAAGAACCAGGTAGAACCTGTATAATTTGCAGAAGATTTACCAAAGATCCAAAGGAGATGTGTTTACATAGAATTTAGGCGTCTACTGTTTTGGCTTGCCTATTGTCAGATTAGTACCTTTCTTCCAGTGGTGAGACTTGACATCTTTAATCGGTACGTCAACATACCAATGCAGATATTTCTTATTTCCCACAGTCCGATTAGGTCTGGTCCTAAGCTTCACAGTTTACAATCGTACCAGAATCTAATAAAGGCTTTTAGGCGTCTAATACTTTTAGGTGCCTATTGGAATCTAGGCGACTACAAACTTATTAAACAGGGTATTCATTGAATATTATGACCGATCAAATATACACTCAAATGAGAATCAAAAGAACGGTACTTAGTCGCCTACAACAACGTGGAAAGATGGGTGAATCTTATACTGATTTGGTTGAGAGAATTTTGAATGAGATTGAAGGAAAAAATGACTCTGGAATTCCATATGGTCATTTAGGTCATAGACCTCCAAATTGCGATGATCCAGATAATCCAAAACATATTTGTTACAAGGATTGTCTTTAGGCGACTAAACAGATTTCTTACTTTTACCGCCACATCTAAAGCAAGTACCTTTACCATCAAACTTGGTACCGCCACAAGTAAGACAAGCAAACTTGACCTTGTTTCCAAACAGACCATTAGTAATTCCCTTGAAAGTCTTTCGTATATAGAACAGCATGGCTAGGTTAGTTCCCATAGTTGCGATAGTTGCAGTTCCAGGATCTACATTAAGCAGTATGCAGATTGTCGGCACTATCATCATTGAACCGAGAAGTAAAAACAGCCTGTCATTTATCTGCATTGTACCATCAAAGCCGCACTATATCGGACTCGTCAAAGTGACCTCTAGATATTTCAAGCACCAAGGAATCGTCAAGACCTTCCATCTTGTGCTTTTCTCCGACTTGAATTGTCGTAACCATGTTAGGGATTAATATCGAAGTTTCTATGCCTTTTGTTACAACTACCCTACCCTTTATGATATACCATTGTTCAGAACGGTACTTGTGATATTGGTATGATATTGATTGACCTTTCTTTATTTCCAAAAGCTTAACAGTACAATGTTCATTTTGTACAAACTTGTGAAAATGCCCCCACTTGCGGGCTTCAAAATAAATATTATTGTCGATGACTTGCATGTTAGTAATGCATTACCTTATGTTTCTTGCCGGCTATTTCGACTCCCCAATGGTGTCCTTTCTCAACACCTTTTCCGAATCTAGCCTTGTTCCAGTTAAGGTAAGCTTCATTGGATTTAAAGTGGAGAGTCTTCATTAACCCCACCTAATATCTATGTCCGGTTGCCAGTTCTCCACTGTATATTGAAGGTTCTCTAGCATGAGAATGATCTGATGCTTTATGACCTGATTGTTTGCAGAGATGACAGTATGGTTGTTTCATGGTTCCACTACGAACCTAAAGTAATTAAATATTTACTTGCAGTTTCCGTAATAATCACACTTGGGCAAGCTAGAAACATTTACCAAATTAGTATCTAACCCAATAAGATTTGGTACCTTGTCTGGATAATCCTTAATCACTTGCAAAACATTCCTGTCTGACTTGATCAAAAACTCAGGCCAGCAAGACATTTGAATACCATTAGGCATCTGTTGCCACTTGTAATTCTTGCAGTTTAGATCATACTCTCCCTTGGATGAAGTTACATAACCAAAGCCATTATCTATGGAACGGTCTGGAAATCCATGCCCTCTTACCAATGACATTGTAAGGTTTTTGTAATCAACCGAAACTTCCGCATATAGAGAATTTGGATATAGATAGATGACGTTCTTGTGGTTCTTTATTGCGTCAAACTCTGTCTTGGTTACATATTCGTTATGCAGTAGAATAATTTTGTCATATTTGTCTAAGACACCAGGATTTTTGTCTACATCAATATCAGTGATAAATGGATAGTGCAACTGTGAAAGATAAGTAAGTGAAGAAACACTACTGGTATAATTTGGACTAAGCTTCAAGTCTGCAATTGAAACAGTGGTACAAGTAGAACAAGTCTTGTTATAGTAATCATAAAAGCCGTTCTTGTCATAGGCTTTCTGGGTAAGTATTGGGTAAATTATGATTGCCTTGAGATCTGTATTCTGGTATTTTTTGATATCATCATCTGATAGAGGTCTAGGGAAATAAACTGCATTCTCTGCCTTGATTTGTTCATTAAAGTAGATTGCAAAGCCAGCAAGTAATATACACCCACCAAAGATTAGAAAGTCTCTCTTTGTAAATTTCTTCAATGATTAACTCAAAATTCGAGTCTTAATAAAGTTGAAGTTTAGAATAAATCTGTCAGACCTTTACCAAAGCCAGACTCTTGTTTTTTGCCTCTGCCTCTCTGCGGTTCTACTCCTGTGATAAAACTAAAACTTGGTTCATTTCCAGAATCTAAAAAGCCTCCGCCTTGGGCTTTTGATGGACCAAATAGAAATGAATTGTCTTGTTGTGCAAATTTGCTTGACTTTCGGTAAGAAGGTCCTGAATTACCACCTCCACCGAAACCGCTAAAGCGTGAAGGTCTTGCAGATTTGGCTTTCTGTATTGCTGTCTTATAGACTTCTCTTTTTGCATTGAGCCCAAGTTGTTTTACCTCTTCTGCTGTAGCTGGTTTTTCTTGGAATTTTCCTCGTAGTCTAGATAACACACTACGTTTAGGAGGTCTTTGAGGACCAGGCATATCATTTCTGCCATACTGTGCTTCCATATGTTTTGGCTGCTCATGCTGAGAATTTCCATGATTTGCAGTTGAATGTTTATTTTGGTTATGTCGCAATTATATTAGAATAGATTTGGTATTATTTTAGTATTATCCTAGTGGAATATGTCTATGCTGTAATTCTTTGATTAACTGGATTACTTTTTCAGCGCAACCTTGAGTATTATTGAGGATATCCTTGTCTCTGATACGGATGACATGATAGCCCATTATTGTAAGCTCTTGGGTTTGTCTAAGATCACGTTTTATTCGATTTATTGGGATATGCCATATCACACCATCAACTTCTAGGCATATATTAGGTTCAATAAAAATATCTACTTTATGCCATTTTTTTCCAAGTTTAAAAGATTTCTGTTTTAGAAATTTAATCCCATTTAATGCTAAAGAAATTTGCATCATTCTTTCTGGTTTAGTATCAAAATATGGTGTTTTCCAGTTCTTCATTGAATCCATCCATGCTTCTGACTTAGGTTTACCTTTAGAAGCTTTACTTAGATTATCTCTCCACTCTTGATTAAAAATTCTTCCTTTTGCTTTCTCAGATATTTTTCTTAAGGATTCACAGTTTTCTTTCGTCAATCCTTTACACCAACTAATTTGTACGCCTTTCTTTCCAGAATTCCATGGTACATAATCTTGTTTTGCGAGACTCATTAATTTTAAAGTCTTATTGGAAAAGATTCTACCTCGAAGTTTTAAATTTGGTTTACCGATTCGTGGTTTAACCATTCTTTCAATTGTTTCTTTAGAATATACTCCTGTTTTCCCTTTATTCCAAGGCGGTGGCCTGTTTTTCATTGATTCTCTTTGTTTTTCAGTCCAAGGCTTACCTTTATGACCACGAGATATATTATTCTTCCATTGTTCATATTTGAAAGGATCTTTTGGTGCACCCAATAGTTGAAATAAAAATTATAAATTAATAAAATTATCCATATGCCTGATACCCACGATATCCAACCATTCCTATTGCTGCAATGAAAATTGCCACGTATATTATTGTATCTGGAACTGTAACAATAGACAAAAATGATAATGTTGCGATTAAAACAACAACGAGTGCCATTCCTACTGATACGGTATTACGTGTGAACATTGCGCTGAAAATTAAAGGAATAAAACTGAGTAGATCAAATCCTTGATAGCTAAAGTATTGATGAAAAAATGATGCCATATTAGATAATGACAATGGCGAACCAAGATATGACGAGTATATTTGATTACCGCCTACATTAACAACCAATACAGCCGGTTTTGATACACTTGAAACATTGAATGATTGAGTGTCTATTGTCTGATTTGCTGGAATTGTAAATGTCTGATTTATTGCTACGGTTCCTGTAGAATTTTTCACAAGAACATTATATGTAGTTGGTGATGATTGGGTATGAAATGTAGTAACTAATCCGTTATTACTTGGGACATAACTCTCCGTTACTCCGTATTTGAGAGTGAAAAAGGAGAGAGGTAGAGTATTTGTATAGGCTAGTGTTTTTTGATTTACTCCTGTTGCACATACTATGCCTTGGAAATTCCAGATTGATGGAGAAATTGAGATATCGGCAATATAGACATTAGCACATGTTCCAGCTACAAGATCAACTTCTACTGACCTTGTTGAATCTAATTGTGCTACGGCATAAACAGATTCAAGATTATTGATTATCTGTGTTCCCTGTGTGACTTTAATTGCAGAGAAAGCAGGGGTGTTTGAGACGGTTAGAAATATAGGAAACAAGCTTTGGGATGTGGTTATAATAGGAATATCTGTGGCGTCATTAGTCCACCTGGGATCTATTGTCCTGATTGCCGAGTTTATTGTAGTAGTTTTTGTGGTGTATCCACTAGGTAACGTAAATAATCCAGCTTTATTTAATGTGGTATTTAGATTAAATCCATAAAGTGTTATGCCTTGGAGTATAGGATTTTGTATTTCATATGCTGAGGTGGTACCTGTTGTAATAATGTCATATGATTGTAAGGCATAGTTATGATTCTGTAATAGTGTCAAAGCAGTTTGGGCATTACCATAATAGACATGAGTTGAGGTAAGAACCACGAGATAGTCAGTATTGGAGAAGTCGGTAGCAATAAAGGTAATACATGGAGTCTCGTTGACAAGAATAAGACAAGGTAAGCTTAACAATTTCTTGTAAGAACTGGCATCTATTGAATTGAGAAAAGTCTGTGTTGAGTTGGTATTATAATTTGCCACCTTTTGGATCATAAAACCATTCAAGTATCTTACTGTCATGGCTGGAATTGACTGATCACAGGCAATAGAATCTAGTAATTTGGTCGTATTTGTTGGTGAATAATTGATTTCACAGGCATTGGTCGAGACTGTCTGCAATGTGGTAGTATTCATATTATATTTCAGACCGCTTGTCGAACTACTAATTTTCTGATTAGTAACTTGAAAAGAAGATGGTATTATACCTAGTGTAGTGTTTGCTGTTCTTGTAGATTGTACACTCGCTGCACCAGAACCACTACTAGATATGGTCATTATTTTCTGCATTGTTGAGAATAAATATTTGTTATTCACACCAGAGGGTGTTTGCATTGCAAAGTATTGAGCTGAGGTTCCTGTTGTTATTGGTACATATTTTACTGCATTTGTAGCAGTACAGATATAATAGATGTTAGTATAGTTTGAGATCAAGACGGGGTTGATATTATTTAATGCACATGAAGTAGTGATTGTTGCCTGACCGGCACCTAGTTTCTTTGTCAGTGTTGATGAGCCTGATACTCCATTATACCATGACATGTATTGTTTTCCTGATGAGATTGGAGAGATGGAGTTGTAATCTGATGTTATTTGTGATGAAGATAGGGCATATGGATAGATTTTTACGTTGTCTAATTGTCCAATAAAACTTCCAGCACCGGAATTACCACCTATTGTAAATGGAAATGAATTTGTTATAGTTGTTAATGTCAATGATGCACCAGTTCCTTGTTGTACACCATCAACGTATAATTTTATACCATTACCATTACCAAGACCGTCATATGAACCTGATATATAATGCCAGTTTCCATCTACCACATTTGTTGTTGATACTGCTTCGGAATATACGGAACCTCCATTGGAAATATTAAACCGTATATGCGTTGAATCACCTGACAATATCCAAAATCCATATCCTGAATTTACTGTAACTGAATTATCTTTTGATAAAACAATTATACTTGAGCCTGATGTACTAGGATCTTTAAACCAAAATGATATAGTAAATGGACTAGTAGATGAAAAGTTTGGTGAAGTGTCAGTAGTTACATATTCTCCACCATCAAAAGTATGAGATTGAGAGTAATGACCAACCTCATATAACGCAGATACTTGAGCCTGAGTTAAGACACTAGTACCATACCATCTTAACTCATCTATTATTGATGTACTAAGAGAATTAGCACCATTACGGCCTGAAATCTGGACTTTGATGCTGTTAAGAATTGTTGCAGACAAAGTATTTGATATTGTACTAGGTGTGTTAAGTACACCATCAACGTAAATATTAACTCCCGAAGGCGCACTTGATCCACTATAAGTTATTACAATATGGTGCCAATTATTGTCAGTGATAGCAGTGGAACCCCTAACTTGAAGTAAGTTAGTTGGGTTTGTATTTATTAATTCAAATTGCACTTTACCTGAACCTTGAATTACTACGGCATATCCTCTATTGACACCCGCAGAATCTTCTTTGCTTATTAGGTAAGTACCGTCAGCATCATTTCCCTTATACCAAAATGAGAGATTAAAAATATTATTTCTTTCAAAGGCTAATGAGCCAGAATTTCCAATTGATATATAACTGGCACCATTAAATGAAAATCCTTGTCCTTCATGACCACCAGTATAGGTCGTAGTACCTGTAACTGTACCGTTAACTGCACCAGTGATTGAATCTAAGAGAGTACCTTCGAAGTGATACATTCGGATTAGATTTGTGTTATATGTGATAGTCGAGTTTACAGATATGGGACTGGAATCTAGAGTATTATTATCAAACTTTGCCCATAGCCAATTATCCTGATTAAGAGTAAACACATCATAACTAGAACTATTCCTAGGTACTGATGTAAGACCAAAATTTAACGCAGTTTGGTTATAAGAAACTGGTAAGGCACTAGCTTGAGGAATTAATAGTATTGAGAGACAAACAGCAGCCAGAATTAAGCTACTTGCTAAGAATTTCTGCATATTTTACCTTTATCTTGCGTAGTTTATTGATATGTAGATAATTGTCATCCTTTGAAAGGATCTTGATCAATTCCTTTATAGGCTCTTTTTGTGACTTGAATCCTCGGTTTTTCCTTTTAAGCTGGTTTAGAGTCTCAAATGCAATCCTTTCAGGAATATTAAACTCTGTAGTTATACTAATCAATCTGCGTAAAACATTCTCTTCATTAGTCTGTCTTTCGGTTCGAGGCTTGGCATATTTTACATTTTGAGACAAGGCAGAGCCAAGCAAAAAATGATTGAGTGAAAACACTGGATTTTTAGCAACTTCAAGATTTGGGTGTTCCTCAAGAACAAGCACAACACAACCACATCCACAAGGACATATCAATTCATGTTCTTTTTGGATAGGAAGTGACATTATACTAAAATAATGTTACTTGTACTGCTTTTTAAGGTATTTGTGCTTAGCTAGCCGTCTTTTTGTGGTGATGTAACTCTATCCATTCCCAAGATTCACCTTGGTCCACTTCTCTTTTAATTCCACATTTAAAGCCAGACTTGTAATATTCATCACAGCTTTGAGGGTTATAGAATGGACACTTGTTTACATGTTCGCACATATCTCCAAATAGGCGTTTAAGGTGATTCATTTACGACTCTCCTAACTTGTCATTGGGATGTTTGAAAGGTTTACCAAACCATCTGTAAGTCAAATAGATAATTGTAACCACACCTAAGAGTCCTCCCAATGCAATTAATGGCTGAACTACTGGCGTCATAGACGGTCTTCACCAAAGGTAATCGGAAGTTTTGAAGTTCTATCTTTAATTGTGGTTTCCTCGCTAGGATTAATAAAAGATAACGTAACAAATACAACACCTAATATTATTGGAATGGCTTTGATAGTATAATAATTTTGATCCTGAAAAGCAATACACATTGGAGTTTGTTCTTTATCATTCATTTTGGTACAATCTATTTGATTATTAGTTAGATAATTTGCTGTACCAGCCAGTAAAAGAATACACCCAATAAACAATCTACCAAATCCAATATTCATTTCTCATCCTCTAGCTTACCAGATTGCGATTTTGTTGGGAAGCATTTTAAGCATTTGGCAATCTCATCAGATACAAAGTTTTGAAATGGAAATACAAGGAATATGCATGATGACATAACTAATACCATCCAAGCAATTAATGGTAGAGGATGCGTAGCGTCATGATAATTATTCACAAGTGTTGTACTTGGAACTAGAACATAATAAATAAATCCATAAGCTATACCGAACAATAATGAAAACTTTATCGCTGCATATTTGAGAGCCTTATGGCCTTCTGTTGTATTGAGTAATCTTAACACTTTCAAAACTCTGTTAACGAAGGTCATCTGTTATGTTTCCTCTCTTCACGTTTCAAGAAAATAATCAAACCTATAGCCAATCCATATAATCCAAAAATGATTAAGTCAACCTTTAGTTGGAATCCTTGATATTCTGATTGACAATTAGTAAAATCTACGTGTGAATAATCCACACCTAATTTGTCTGCCAATGGTTTAATCGTATCACAATTTAAGAAATTTGCAGTATAAAGAAATGGACTTCCAAATAGAACATTAAGTATTATGATTATTATTGGAATATCAAAACTATATTGAACTCTTTTTGGAACAGCCTTTCTTACTGGTTCTCTTGGTGAATTGTTAGAAATTGGATAAGTCACTCCTTTCTCGACTCCTGTACAATCTTGTTAGCTAAGTCTTTGTTTAACTGATTTATTTCCTCACCTATTTTGTATATAGTATCTAATGCTTCGTTTCTTTCTTTGTCTGATAACTTGACTATCTTAATGAATCTAGCAAGGCCTTGTATCTTACCAATCTTGAAAGCTATGTCACTTGATAAATCGTTTAACATAACGTCATCCTCTCCAATTGATTCGTATTAAGCAACTTCTGCTGGATCATAGAATGACTTGTAAACCAGGTGAGTATTTTGTTATCGGGAGTCATATTCTTCCGAACTCCTTGTTAGGTTGTTTTTGTAATGGTCTACCTGAATTAGGCCAGTCAGTAAAAGGTCTAGACTCTGGTAATAAAATCCATCCCTTACCTTGACACCCATGACATTGTTTTTGATCTTTAGGTTTTACTTCTGGTTTGTTGGGCAGTTTGAATAGATTACCAGGAGTCTGTATTGCAGGATATTTACCCGAACCACCACAGACAGGACATAGTTGTGCCTTCATTCCTTATTCTCCGTAGACGGCTTCGATGAAGTGTTAACGGACTTCCAGTCATCACCATAATGGTCTTTGCGTTTATACTCACCCGTTTTGATTGTTCCATTCTTTAGCATAATCTGTACTGCAAATTTAGTTTCTTCGTGTAATTTTTGGGCTTGTAAAACTGATAAATCTTTTCCAGTTATACTCATAATATCTTCTTCAATATCGGAGTTGCCATATGGTCTTTTATCATCCATTTCCCAATGACCGATATATCCATCTTCTCGCCAGTCAACATTTGCTCTTCTTATTAATTTTACATGATCATCGGTTAAAATAAATGAAAGTCTATTCCATGACTGTTTTTGCTTTGCTTCCAATTTTTCTTTATCTTCAATATCCTTGAAAACTTCGTCTACCAAAGTCGAATCAATATACTTCTTCATTGAGGCTTTATCAATTCTATCTGAATGTAATTTAACAATCAATTCTTTCAGAGTTGATTTAGCAAAGTTTTCGTACATATTCATTTTTTATCCTCCGATGACATTGCAGTAATCTTGTCATTAGAATTTAGACTCCACATGAAAATTGCTAATGTGACAACCATCACAATTGCTGTAATCGGTAAAGCCCACTCCATAGCCCAAGAATAAAATGTCATTTCGAGGACTCCTTCTGTGAAACGTTATCGAGCATAGATTTACATCTAAAAGTTGGTAATTTATCATAGACATCCCAATAAACAAAACGGAATAACCATGATATTGCTGTACCAAATAAACCATACATAAATTCAAGAACATTAGTTCCTGATGCTGGTAATGGTGGAAATATTGACATTAAATATAATACATGAATTAAACAAATAGGACCAGATACAAGAATCAATCATTTAAGACCACTAAGAAAATAATCTCTTGTTTTACAGGTCCAAGGTAAGATGATTTCTTTACCCATTAGCTTCTCGACCTCTGTGCATTTTCGTTAACGGGCTTGTTCTTAAAACGATGAATTTCATAATTCACTTTTCTATTATTGACTGTCATAATTAGATATGGGCGTGTCTTGGTTAATCCTAATGCAGAACGCTTATAGGATTTAGCGAACTTGAGGATCTTCTTACTTCTTAAACGTAAATGTTTTCTAAGATGGTAATATATCTCAGGCCCGATACTTGTTAATATCCAGGTAATGTAATTATTAGTTTTAAAATTGAATTGCTCTTTTGGTATATAATGCATTGTTGCGATAGTTTTTTCGCCTGTGTGCCTGCATCTTGAGACTCTAGACATAATATCATTTGTAGCCTTTGGTCTGACTCCCATATAGAAAAAATCATCAAAGATTTGAACATCACTACCAATCTTTGACTTTAATTGATTAGCCAGAACCGTTTTACCTGAACCTTGATTACCTATAATTATGTAGAATAACTTTTGATTCTTCGCAGACTCTTTCAATATCATGTCGATGGGACTCCTATAGGATGATGTGTACAGACTAGATACTTTGCCTCTGCATATGGATAATTCTTATCTGAATAACCCCCATCACTGTATGTACTATTTTGTGAATTATTGACTAACCAATCACCAAGTTGTTGGCATGACATTAAATCAAGTTTAGATTTTTCAGCCCTTACTTTAGCCTCAGATTCTATCCCCATATAGTAAGCACTTATGAAGATAAGGATTAATCCAAAAGCTACCATGGGTAAAGTAGTACCAAACATTCGAGATGCTGAGACATCTTTTCCAATCAAATAAAATCCTAATCCTAATCCGAAAAATGCGAATACCATTCCAATACATAAGAAAGAACCAGTCTCTATCATCTCGTTAACCCCCTTAGAAACTGGTTAGCTAACATATTGGTCTCCCACACTTTAGCTTCTTGAGACCAAGTTGAAGTATTGCAGCCTGAATCAAATCAACTGGATCTTCACCATTGTATCTACCTTCGAGGACCAGAGTCTTATTGTCAATATTAGTTTGACCTATCCAAGCAAATACTTTGTAATGCCAATATCCATTTACAGAGTTAAGCTTGACAACCATAGAGGAACCGTAGAATACTTGTCTTATCTTTAATTCGTGGATTCTTTCTTCTGGTGTCAAAGCTTATACTCCTGGATGATTTTTCGAACAGAGTCCGAAACAGACCTGTCAAGCTTCTCAACAATCTTGTTAAGTTTATTCTCTGCTTCTTCATCCAATGAAACAGATATGATTTTTGTCATGCCTTCTATACAAAGTATATCTTATTAAACTTTATGTAATATGCATAACTTTTAATAGTACAGGTTCCTATACTAGGCTATGGAAATGTCTGAATGTAAAAATCTAACACAGGAAATAACAATTATGATTTATACTCCTATGACAAAGTGGTATCATCACTTACCATTTTCAGACAAACAGTATCCAGACCATCATGAAACCATTAGTGTATCTGCAAGCAGTTTTGATGAACTACAAAAGAAAATAGAAGAAGTCCGCAACTCCTTTAAAATTAAATATCCTAACAAGGAGGTTTGGATAATAAGATGACCTCGTCAACATCCCCGTCATCATGTAATCAAGGAGTGAATCTATAATGGGTTGCGATATTCATGGTTGGGTTGAAATCAAACCTTGGCCTAAAACTTCTCCTGATCATTGGCAATCAGTAGTTAGTATTAGACCTGGGATTGTGGGAAGAAATTATGACATGTTTGGGCTACTCTTTGGAGTTAGAAACTATGTATCACAAAACGCAATAGCAGAAGGTAGAGGATTACCAAAATATGATAAATTCCAAACAAAAGACAAAGATGACGATGATAGACCACTTACCTTAAAAGAACGTGAGAAATGGAACGGTGATGGTCATTCAGATACTTGGATTAGTTATTCTGAAATTGCAGCAATAGATTGGGAAAAAGAGTCCGAGCAAGAAGATGAACGTATACATGAATATAGAGTAAAGGAAGATGGAAGTGAAGAATATGTTGGTAAGGCGGCAATGTATGGTTTTCTGACTGAACAAGAACTAAGAACACTTTCAACTAAGAAAGTTATCAATAAGACCAATAATGGAATAAAATTTAGATTCAAACTAGAAAAGACTAAACTCAAAGATTGTCTAAGTGGAGATTGGCAAGTTCTCTTTGATATTATGAAGAGATTAGCAGAACAACAAGAGAATAAAGATAACGTTAGATTGGTGGTATGGTTTGACAACTAGTTCACCGACCAATAATCCACAATGTTTACAATGTGGTAAAGTCTTAAAATATAAAACAAGCCAAGAAAGAGAATTTTGTACTCCGTTATGTGAATTCCAATATACAGGAGGATTAAGATAATGACAACTAAAATAAAATGTAAACATAACTATGAATCAAAATATGATTCAAAAGATAACACATGTTATTATGAATGCACAAGGTGTAATCATATTCAGAGGTATGATGATAATTGACAACAGAACCTAAACCAGAAAAACCAAGTGATAGTCTTTTTGTATTTTGTTGGAAAGTATTTCTAGTATTAGCAGTTACAAGCATCCCTTGGTTTCTTTTTAATGGTATAGAGAATACATTTACAGATCCAAACATTTTAACAATGAATGACTTTGGAAACTCAACATGGCACCAAAGTAATCCACATGCTACATTTGCAGATTATAAACAAAGCTACCATGATAAAGTAACTTCAATGTTACCAACAATGCAGATTGTTACTTATGTCTTTATGGCATTAATAGGCGGTCCTGTTGGATATACATTGTTAAAGGACGACTTTAAAGATAATAAAAAAGAGAGATATGATAGTAGTGGGAAGCGAACCCAATGACATCTACAACACTCTGTCCGAAAGACTTTGATCTTGTTGAAGATAAACGCAAAGTCATAGCAAGAGTTAGAGTACATATTCATGGAGTACCATTTCATTCTCCTTGGTATAATACAGTAATTGCTAAAGGTGAACTGCGTAGATTACAAAGGTTATCGACAAAGGGAGACAAGCGTTAAGATGAATATCTGTAACTCTTGGTGTGAGCATATAGAATGTAATGAAATAAGAAAGAAATGTATGCATCCAATAGGTAATCGAACTTTCCTCGATTGGAATGTTACACTTAACAAGTTAACTATCTATGGTCAATGTCAACTGTGTAAACTCTATGTGTCATTTAATATTAAAAGGAACATTGCATATTCTAAAGCAATGGCTCTGTCAACGAAAGAGAGGATCGGGTAACATGAAATTACACTGGACTTGTAATAATCCAAAATGCTTTGCAAGTAATGAATCACAGATAGATGATGCTTTCATAAATGGAGATGGTTCGGTCTTGTTTGACTTAGGACCTTGCACAATGTGTGGTAATCCTCATAGGTTCTTTACTCTATGGAATCAAAGAGTGTCAGTAGAAGAAATTGGAGTTAAGAAGTCTTGACGACAAAAGAATCGTACTGTCCACAATGCAATAGAAAATTGATTGATAATGATCTATACTGCTTTAGATGTGATAAATCATTTAGACAATTAGTAGGTGAAATGACACCAAAGGATGTAGTTGTATAATGACACTTCAAAAGGAACGTCAAGAATGTTTCATAATAGGAAAGTGTATTTGTAATAACCCAAACATGATTACACCTTGTGGAACTTTGGAAGTTTCGTATTGTAAAACTTGCGGTTGTGAACCTGAGGTGCATCTTCAATGACCAAAGTAACGAACGGTATGGATTGGCCTACTAAATTCTGTTCAGTGTGTAAGTGTATCATGCCGTTTACTGATGGCAAGTGTGATTATTGTACAAGGCAAACAAAAGGAAATGATGGTAATCGAGCATGATATTCGCTAATGAAATATTCACGATTCAGTTATCGGATCTTCATGCAAGATGGATTTATGTCGGTCTTAAAATGCTGAAAGAATCAAAATCTTATGAAGCCATAGGTAATGAAGAACTATTGAAGGTGGTAATGGAATCATTTCATAATCTATCAAATGGTAAGGTTGCAGAAGTAAATGAAGTTACAATAATCAATCCTCAAAACATCAATGTTCTCAAAAGAGAAAAACTACCTGACACGTCATTTAGAGAACAAGTTAGTCGATTAACTCCTAGAGATGTAACCGTATCACGACAAGATAACAGCCACGTAAGCGAGAAGAATGAATAAAGAGTGGAATGTAAACGAGAAAGCACCTAGTCCCAGGTGGCTCTTGGAAATGTTTAGTGATTGGTTTGATCCATGCCCACCTAATCCAACTTTTGACGGTCTAAAAATTCCTTGGAAGAAAAAGAACTACGTCAATATGCCTTTCAATGATAAAGTGCCTTGGATTGATAAGGCCATAGAAGAACAAGAGAAAGGAAACACGAGTGCTTTGTTATTACCTCATGATACCAGGGCTATTTGGTATGCTGACAAAGTTCTACCTAATGCAGAGGTTCTAATGTTCCGAGGTAACTTTGATTTAGACAATGGTAAACATACCAGGTATGGAATGATCTTGGCAATCTTTCATCCGATGACACTGGGGTTTGATCGTCTATGAGATGTAGAACTTGTAAAATTACAATTAAGGTCATGTCTAATGATAGACGACATCATTGGGATCATCAACAATGCTATGAATGCCATTATCTAGGAATTGACAAACGAGGCACTTTGAATAAGAATTATCGGAATGGTAGTCCTTTAGCTAATAGATGGCGTGGGTTTAAAACAAAAAGAGGTAAACGGACAAAACTTAAGCTTGATGTTAATGAGAAGAATATTGACCTGTATTGCAAACTCTCACAAATAATAAGAGATAAACCATGTGTACCCTCTTTAGTTCTACATAGAAAGAAACGTTCAGTTACATCTTTCCCTTAGTCTCGCTTACAAAAGATTCTGATCGTCTTCAAACTCTGTCAGATCATCACCATCTTCAAAGTCTTCATCTATGTCTAGGTTCAAGCCGTAGGAATTGGAACCTTTGCAGTTAGGAATGATGTTTCTAGTTCTTTTACTGCCTTTTCATTTACTCGGTCCTTGAAAAGTTCTTTACACTCCTGAAAATGAATATCTACAACTTCACAGTATTTCTGTAAGATTTGTTTCTGGACTTTATCATGTTGTGCCTTACCAATACCTTTCAAACTTTCACCATGATTCTTACCTTGAACTCGTATAGCAACTTTTCTCTGGCCTAATTTGATAAATAGATCCATAGAGCCATTCTTATGTGGTTGAGATAATACATCATATTCTTCTTGAGGTATAATCCATTCAATCGGAACCTGTCTGTAAATACCATCAAATAATGGAAATTGTTTCAGAGTTCGATATTTTAGATGTGTGATATTTCTTAGAATTTGAAAGCTAGCTTCCTCACCGGCACCAATCAGATTACCAGTCTCAAAATCCTGTCTCATATCGGTAAAAACTCAAACTTTGATGCCATACCAGAACATGTCTTGCAGAACTTTCTAGTCTCTCTACAGTCAGAATTTGATATTGTACCGCCACAGCTTAGGCATTTCCATTCGAGAGGTCTTGATGTACCTTTACACTTTCTGCAAAAACGGCTATTCTTCTTGATATCATAATGACCTAATGCAACACCGCACCCTATGTTTTCACACACTTGTATAGTCTCTTGTATTGTAGTCAATTTTCTACCTCCAAATCAAAATATACCCCGACTTTTTTCATCCAATATCTCATAGTGTTTACAAGTCTGTCTTTTTCCTTTATACAGTAGTCACATTTGGTTCTCTGCATACCTCTCTGAGTTGATCCAGTAGAAATAGGATATTCACAAATGATACAATTAAAGACTTCTGCTTGGGTATAACTTTGAGGTCTTTTTGTAAGCTGGCTCATTGGCTTAACTCCTTTGTATGAGATTTGTCACTCTCAAACGCATCGTTTAACCTCTGCTGTAATTCATGATACTTGAATTGAACAATATGAGCCTCTTGTTTCTGAGATAAGATTTCTTTTGCAATTTTTAAAACTTGAAATCTCAAATTAAAACTCCTGTGGAAAAAATAAAGGGAGAGGTAAACTCTAAACCCTCTCCCCTCGGTAACTGATGTCGGAGTCTGTCATTGGACGCTGCAATGGTCGAAACAATAATCCAATGACTAGAATTCATTTGCATTTCCTCTCCAAATGGTTAAGATATTCAAGATACTTGCCATCTTCAAAAACTTTGCCACACCTATAGCATTTGTAGGGTGTGTCAGATAAAGAACTCATCTGTGAACACTCCCAGCTAGGCAAGAATAACAACAATGCTTATGTTCAGTATGATTTTTCATTGCTAAATCTCTATCACATTTATGACAAGGATTATGATCACATAATTCACACATCAACTTTTTTTACCTCCGATTCTTTGATTAATTCAACATAAAGATTCATTCCAGCATAAGCAGAACCACATGAAGGGCAATTGTCTCTATGTTCTTTTTGTAGTATTTCATGGTGAAAGTGAAAAGAAAACCATTCTGGTGGATTCAAGACTTGTTTCAAACTTCAATCCTCGCTTCTTTCTTTGGTATGGGGGTAGAACAATTAGGACATTCTGGATAGTTTCTTACATACATTTTACCGCATTTTGGATTAGGACAACGAGTCAATTTTTCTTGCCCTCAAACTTGTCAAGGATCTTGTTAATCACATCATCAAAATTATCAGTAATATGACCATGTTTTGAAAGTCTATCTCTTGTTTCTTTTGAAACCCTAATCGAAGTCATTTCATTTTGCATAATAATGGTTAGTATGCCATGTATATATTGTTTATGCCGAATATCTTATATAATTCCATAATAATCTACTAGTATGTGGAAATGTATTAAATGCAATCATAAAAACAATAACTCTAGCGAAAAATGTCATGGTCTAGATTGTAAAGCAACAAAACAACATGATGGAATTATTGAATTAAGAGAATTACCTAAGAAACAAAAGAAAGTAAAAGCAGTTTTAGATTATTGTGAATCATGTAAAAAGGATATGTTATTCACACCTACAAAATGGAAAGGTAAGACAGGTTATTGGGCATGTGAATCACATTCTCATCGACCAGCAGAACTATTAGGTAGACCAAAGGCAATTTCTTCATATTTACCAAAGGTGAATCTATGAGATCTTTCTTCTATTTCATATTTGCTTTTGCGGTCTGCATTCCTATGGCACTATTTTTCAATAGGTGTATGAAATGAGCAAGTTCTGTCCAGTCTGCGGTGAAAAAATGTTTTCACCTATAGAATTATGGGAACATGTAGACCAACACGATAGGAAATGAGCCAAGAAACCAAGACTACCGTATTTGTAGGGGGTATATATAATTGGCCTGTAACATTGACTAAAGAAGAAAGATTCAAGAATAAAAACTATCCAAGATATAATTGGGCAGATATTGATACAACTGATTCAAAATACTATGATTCTGTCATTGCAGTTTTTAAAAAATATAAAATCAGTTGTGTTGGACAGAGATGCGGAAAAGGCTTTCACGTATGGGGGGATTTAGTACCATTTGAATTATGGATGAAAATATGGAACGAAATCAGACCATTTGCAGATCCTTTGTGGGCCCCACATACACTTAGAATCTCGAAAAAAAGGATTAACGAAGTATGGGAAAGACCAATTTTCTATGATTTTGGCACTGGCTTGAAACCCTGGATGAAAAGCCTGATGAGTTTTCTCTGTAAGGTATTACGAAATGAAAACTCTAGTAATATCTATAATGCAATGCATCAGGTAGGATTAGATAAATATTTCCAAGTAGTTTGTTATCCTGTGGAGTTGAAGTAAAATAACATATGAGCAGATATGGCAATGGGTATACGACCAATATAATATACAAGGTTATTTTTCAGCGCAAGATCTAATAAATGATGTAAGAGAGGAATTCTCTAGAACCAATTCTTATTTTCCACCAGAAGCAGAAGATTTAATCAGATATCGATTTGGATTTAGATCTGAATATGCGCAAATGCAAGCCAAACAAGATGAAGCTAAAGAAATTGCCGAATTGATAGGAAGCGGTCAAGTATTAGAATCACTCTCAGATGAAATCTTGGATGATTTAAGAAACCCAAAGGCAGAAATCATGGGTATAGACATGACAGAATATGCGACTACAAAAGAAACTGTAATCCCACCAGACATAATCAGGTTTGCAGAGAAACAGACATTCTTTGGTAGAATAGCAAGTGGATTCAGAAGAATACTCAGATTCGGAAGAAGATAAAAAATAAAGAAAAAATTAAACCGATGGTAGATTTAATTTCTTTTCAATCATTTTTGATACAATAAAAGGCAATGCCGAAGCTGCAAGCAATACCACTCCATTTAGTACCTGTGGTAGAAATGCAGTTGCAATTCCTATCAATAGAAGTGACGCACCTCCAAAGACGAATAATGCAAAGGCTACTCTAGATGCCTTTCTTGCTTTGACCAGTTTGTTTTGGTCTTGTGTCATATGTGACATGATATAGTGTACACTAATCCAATTATTAAACTTATATACCAATAGTGTACATTATTAGTAATGGCTACAGTATCAAGAAATGTTTGTAAATGCAATGTATGTAATCATGAATGGCTTCCTAGAAAAGATGAAAAACCATTAAGATGCGCTTCGTGTAAATCACCTTATTGGGATAGAAAATAAATGGTTTACAGACAAGATAATAGACGAAATAAACATAAAGGAAGATACACTATTCTTGGTATCATTCTAGGCGTTATTCTTACAGGTGCATCAATCTATCTCTATGACAATAACCGTCAACCAATACTTGATAATGTTAACGAGGTCAAGCAGTTTGCTATAAAACAGATTCCTAAGGATAGTATAGTAAGTGATGTAATTACAAATCAACCAGTTATCAAGCCAATCGTGCCAAGTAAACCAGTTGATAATACACAGCAAGTAACTCAACCAGTTTCACAGCCAAAAGTCCAGATAACACCTACTTCAATTGCTTCTGCACTACACATACTAGTTAATTTGCAGAGAGCAAATAATGGGCTACCTAACTTAGAATGGGGTGATTCATTGGCTCAGATTGCACAAGCCCATAGTGATGATATGATTAAGAATAACTACTTTAATCATAATAATTTACAAGGTCAAGATCCTAGTTATCGATTAAATTGTAATAATCCTCGTGAAAACATAGCTTGGACAGATGGTTACAGTTTGGATAAAGTTTCAGATATAATTATAGATGATTGGATGAGTTCACAACTACATAGAGATAATATACTTAATACAATCTCAACTAGTGAAGGAATTGGCGTTTCCATTACTGGTAGTCATGTTATAGTCACAGAGGACTTTTGTTAAATCCGAAATAATTAGTTTTTACCACTAATATTTCGAATTATTTTATTGACTCTCCTTTTCTTTATTTTAATCTCATTCCCATTTTCGAATTTCATCTAAAACAAAACTCTCCTGTTTCTTGGGACTTCAATATCTAATGAACTTGCAAATATGTTATGCACGTTCAACTGTATCAATCCAGTTGGACCAGATTTTGTTTTCGTGTTCTTTCTTTTCCCAGTATTTCCTATTTTGATATATGGAGGGAAATTAGGAGGCGAACTAATACTATTAAATCCACTATATCCTGAAGTTCCAGAAGTACCACTAAAGGCTGAAATTCCAGATTTTCCAGAAGGTCCGGATGGTCCTGAAGGACCAGACAATGAAGAAATACCACTTGGCCCAGATAATCCACTAAAGGCTGAAAATGTAGATTTTGAGGATAATGAAGATTTTCCTGAAGGGCTGGAAATACCACTTGTTGAAGAGAATGCCGATTTTGATGATTTACTACTCAAACTAGATTTTGCACTAAATCCTGATATGCCCGATTTACCAGAAATATTAGATTTTCCTGAAAAAACAGAGTAGTTTGAATTATTAATTTTACTGGAACCACCACTAAAAACCGATGACTTACTACTAAGACCAGATGATTGAGATGACTTTAATGAACTTGCTACGATTAAACCTGTTGCCGATTTACTTGCTACCCTACTACTAACAGAACGACCTGGGTATGAAGATGGACCACCGCCAGATATATCTTTGGCAATAACAGTGGGTTTGAAATTAGATATTGGTACCCCACCTGTCATTTGATTTACATAATCATAATAAGACTCATCAGATTTTATAACTTCAGGAACTTGTTCGCCTCTGTGTTTAAAATATGTTGATTTAAACTTATTCCAATCTACACCATAAAGAAATGACTGACCTTTACCAACAATATCTATATTTTTTAAATGTTGAAGCCCTTGTTCACGTGTTGTGGGATTTGAAACTAACCCCATGGCATCATCTAATTCTAATACTGAACCCCTAGCTAATGCCTTTCCACCTGAATAGATAGCTTCTCCAAGAAAAGCTTTTTCACCGATTATGTTAGTATGATAACTAGTAACACCACCTTGTTGACTTAGAGACTCCTTGGTATTTACAGTGGCTTGTTTCTTTTCTTGAGAACCTTTATTAAAAACTTGGCTTGCGCCTTTAATCTTTTTACCAATGATTGAAGGATATTTATGAATAGATTTATCAATTTTAAATCCAAAAAAGTTTTCACCCTTAGTTCCTGACGAACTCATGGCTTTTTCATCAAGTTGTGGAATTTCAAATATTTTACCACCTTCAGCTACATCTTTACCTGTAACTGATTTACCATAAGAATAAATTTTAGTATCTTCCTTACGGGTTCTAAGATAATCTTGGATTAGACCTTGATTTACCATCTCAGACTGAGACATTTTTTCAGCATTACGAGCCGATTCTACATCGTTTTTGGCTTTAGCAAGTTTAACTTGCTGGTTTGCATTTAATCTTTTACCAGCAGCCTGTTTTCTTTCTAATGATTTAATGATTATTACTTTATCACGTATTATTTGATTGGCTTTTCTAGTTTTAATATTTGTAAAATTAATGACTTTATCAGATTTAATAATACCTTTGGTTGGTTTGGCTCTTGGTACAATTTCTACAATAGATTTTCCAGTATTTTTGTCACTTATTTTAACAAACTTTCTTCCTGTACCAAGAGGATCTTTATCAATGACAGTAACCACCACATCATCTGGATTCTTACCAGTTTTGGTATAGTATTTTTTGACTATATCGGATTGTATTTTTGCTTCACGTCCAATCCTCAAATTATCTATGAAACGAAAACGAGAAACAGGATAATACAAATCTACATCGGCAACAGACCTAAATCCTTTTTTACCTAACTGTAACTGAATTGCGGTCGAACCGCCAATATACAAACCTCGTTGAGAGGCAGATGATGAAATATCATATTTCATATCACCAATTTGACCTCTTGCATATTCCTCTTGTTGGGAAAGAGATAGATTTTCTGGTCCTCTTGGTTGTTCATATGATTTAGTTTCCTTGTTATAGACAAATCCCTGTGCTTCAAGTATATTATCATAGATGGTAGATGTTATTCTGTTACCCTTATTCTGTTTTCCAAGACCTAAGAATGGATGAATTGCTGCCTCAATGTCGTTCTGTTCGAATCCAAAGTCTTTAAGAGTTAAAACTGCTGCTTTTGAACCACCAACAAAAGTTAAACCACTACCGTAAACTTCATCAAGTTGACCACCTTTTCCCTGATCTATTTTTGCCAATGGTCTTTGTCTTTCAACTATACCTTGAATTACAGCATAACCTACAGTTTTATCAGCGGTAATTCCAGCTTGAAATGGTCTAACTGCGTCTGTTTGACCTATTTGGTTTGTTACTTTATTTTTCTCAATTATGGCCCTCATGATCTCACCAGTATTTGGTTGAACAAATCTACCAGTTTTTCCTAAATAATCAAAAAATTCTGGATCTGTACTCTTTTTAATTGAATATGCGTTTCCTTTATTGGCTACTTCTGCGCCTTCCTGTTCTAATGCTACTACTCTATATCCAGCCGGTGCCATTTGTTCATTTGTAGGTTTACCAAAAACTCTTCCAGATGGAGTTTTACCATAAATATCCCTATAACCAATCCAGTCATAACCAAACGCATATCCTTTGTATGCAGCAATTGGTTTTTCCTGAATAACAGGTTTACCAATACCTTGAAATGTTAATGATTCTTTTTGGAATAGCACTGTGTTGGCCGACCTTGTTATTGGGATTGCGTCTCTTATTCCTAATACACTAGAACCGATTAAGAATCCAGATTGAACATCATAATATTCTTTACTAGCATATGGGCTAGCTTTTTCTTTACCCATGAGATAAGCCATGACTGATGGTGCGGATGTTCTATTCGTAATTGTCGAAGCCTCTGGCGTTAATGATACCCCCCTTGCTTGAATTGAGGGATTAGTAACTGATGGAGATTTTGCAAGAGCAGACAAACTTATTGGAACAAATGTATGAAATATATCAGAAGCAAATTCATGACTACTTGTTTCGTTAGAAAGAATGTTTTTCGCTGTTTCTGGAACTCCATGTAATCCAGGAAATGTTGTCTCACCACTCTTATTCTTTTCATAAAGATGGCTAAAAGCACTTTCTATACCAGCCACATATTGTCCTCCTGTCTGTTCTAATAATCTAGGAATTGCCTGCAAACCGCCCAATTGAGATTGCGGTGGTTTAACATCAGGACCATATGCTTCTACACCTTGGTTTAGATTATTAGATAACTTATCCTCTCTTTTACTTGCTGCCTCAAAAGTGTTTGAAAAATGTACATCAAGACTACGATAGTTGTATGGACCTACAGTTTCAGATTTATTTCCATAACCTTGTGATTTTAGAAAATCGTAATATGACCTACCACCTGCGCTGGTTCCTACAATTTTACCATTTTCATCTCTAAAATTAAAATTATAAGCTGGATCATTTCGTTGTACTACACCATAAATATTCTGGGCATTTTCCTTGTTTTGTGCTTGAACTTCTTTGGTCTGTTCTCTATCATAATTATGAAATATACTATTAATCTGAGCAGAATCATTTGGTTGTAAAGAACCAGTACGATAAGCATTATCCCAAAATGATTGAGATTGTTTCTCAAAATAAGCTGGATTATTTTGTATCGAGTTTAGTAACGCCTTTTCTTTTTCGGGATAAAGTATCTGATAGTTAAATCCGTTTGGTGCGTTGCTTACGATATTATTTAGTGTAGTTTTTGCATTTTTATCACCTGAATAAATTAATCCAATAGAACCTTTTTCTTGTGTAGAAAATGATACAATTCCACCTTTAGATACAACATCTAACAAAGATTTACCTTCTGGGGTTGTTGAATAATCTACTTGGCCAGAGATTGAACCATATTTAGTTTGTAACCCTATGGTATCACGATATGCGTTTGGTCCTGAAACTTGCCCAACTTTTTGACCGCCAGAAAATATATCTATAACAGTTCCTTTACTGCCTTCTTTAGAAACAAAATCTGCGAATCCTCTTCTTTGAGCAGAATCATAAGATGTACCACCTTTTGATTCTCTGAAATAAACTCCTTGGTTATCACCTAAAGATTCTAGAGTCTGTCTGCCTTGCTCATTTGCTTTTACACTCCCAACTCTGGCACCTTGAGCATTGTAAATATTAATTATCGAACCTCTTGATTCTGCACCAGAAAAGAATGAATTGAAATCCTGAGTCTGTTCTTGAGGTTTGGAGGCAACTATAGGAGATTGGCTCTTGTTAGACTGTGAAGAAAAGAATACATCATTTGCGTTTTTGATCTGATTTTTATCTGTCAATCCACCTGAAAACGGAGTACCTTGACCTTCCTTAAAGGTACTTTTAGCACCCAAAGTAGTATTTAATGCCTTTTCTTGTATTGAATCTCTTTGTAACTGGTCTTTAGAAACATCATTCCAGCCAAATGCTGTTTTGTTTCCAAATACTTGTTGTGCCTTTCCTAATGTTACTATTGAATCAACATCTTTAGTACCGCCTGTAGCATAATCCTTATTTGATGTTTTTTGTAAAGATATAAAAGCTCTTTCTGCCTCTGAATTTTTGACTTGATCTTCTTTTGCAGTATTTCTTGTTAATTGTTCTTGGTTGGAAAATATTTTACTACCTATAGACTCGGATTGTTTGTTAGCCCAACTATAACCAAATGATTTTCCTTCTGATTGTTTTGTCTGTACACCGCCTTGATCAGAACTAAACATAGATTTGAAACTATTACGTGCCTGAATTGCGGATTTATTTTTTTCCAATTCATAGTTTGTTTCTAATGGATTTTTGTCAAAGTTTTGTGATATTATTGGAGAGACTTTTACACCACCGGAGTACCCAAAGTTATCAGAAAAACTACTGGATGGTTTTGGATTATCATCTCTATTTGCGGGACCACTATCTTTTACTTGTTCTAATTTATTGGCTTGCAAGTAATTTTGGAACGCATTGTTAAATGGTTCTTTGCCTTGTTCCAAGCCTACATTATTTACAAGGCTAGCAGCATACTCATTAGCACGACCTGTTAAACTTGGTCCTTGATCACCCATCGGTTTAGTATCAGGATATGATAGTATGACACCATTTTTACCTCCGATTATTCCTTGACCTCCTCCCCCACGAGAACCGCCTTCACCATAAGCATTTTGATTCCCACTGACAAAAATTACTCCCTTTCCAGTACCTCCTTGAATTGGTCTACCATTATTAGCTTGTACCGCAGCTTGTGATTGAGCCTTTTGTTGTGCGTTTCTTTCATCTTGAGCCTGAGTCTCGGCTTGACCTTTAGCCAATGCTGCTGCTCTTCCAGCAGCTTGGGCATTACCACCATTACTTGACATTATTAGTATTAAGGTATGGTATTAAATAGAGTTTTGCTAGTCACCTTTGATAAGATTCCCTTTAACAGTTTGGTCCAAAAATACCACAGCTAGTATCAAGGATAAAAGTATCAATGAATACCCTAAAATCAACTGTCCAGAACCAACAATGGGAAACTGCCCATTACCTACTAGATAGGTAGTTTCATTTGATGGATTAATCTTGGTTACAGTCGTGGTAATAGTATAAGAAGCAGAACTATTCTTGGTAACAGTTGTCATATTGGATGGATTTGTAGATTTGAAGAATGCTACATCGTCACCTATCACTATAACAAGCCCAGATATTAGAAATGCAACTATTGGAATGACTAACATTAATGCACCTATTTTTTTATAAAATGCAAGACATAGAAAACCAATGGTAAGCAGAATGACAAAAATTCCACCGTCAAACATATTTGGATTTGCTACCATGTCATTTTAACTCCAACTCTCTAGTTTTATAAGAATATTGAATCATACACTCCTGTTTGAGACTATATAGAGAAGTAAGAATAATGTTGCACTGTCAAAAATTGCCCCCATGAATAGTCCTACCGAGGCATCGGCAAATCCAGAATTGTATATTATTCCATGACCGCCTATTCCACCGCCTCCACCAAAGATTTCTGCAAATGGGTTAGGAACTGTAGCGGAACCTGTCATTAAAGCCCCAAGCAAATTATAGACGGATAAAAAGTCACCAAATATCAGACCTGAATTTATGTTTTGATTGAACGCAAACGTACCTACAAGATTATTGATTGACTGATAGGAAACACTTGCGGTAATAACAGGATCATGAAAAATACTCAAATTCATATAATACATTCCAAATAACATTGAAAAACAAAAAATATAGGTTATGATACTAAGTTTTCCATACCACATTTCTTATTTCTTCTCCAAATCTTTCATCAAATATCTACTTATAGGATTATTGGTTATTCCTACAAAACCTGCTATTATACAAGATGAAGCTAAAACAATAGCAATAAAAGCCCATTCTGGAAAAATCATTCTTTTACAAGCCTCAAGACTAGCATTGTAGCACCTACGGCAAAACCAATAAACAAAACATATTCCATCACATGATATTGTGACGCTACATACTTGCTTGTTATAATTGCGCTAAATGCAGATATTTCATAAATTCCTAAAATTGTAAGCATTGGTAAGCTTCTAGTTCTTACATAAATTGCAATTGTTATAATTCCTATAATTAATGCCATTGCCAATAGAGACATTCCAGAACCAAAAAATACATCATAAAGATTTAGAACGTCCAAAGGATTTTGTGGAGGGCAGCTTGCAGCTTCTATACAATTTACCATTTCATTTTACCTCGCATCTTAATCGCCAGCATCCCTTTTTAGACTATAGTTTATTACGACAAATCCTCCAACCAACATAGGAACCCAAGGTAACGCAGTATAGAAACCTTGACCAAGATTATATGAAGTAACAACAACCGGATCAGTCGTGTTAATCAATAATGGATTTGAAAATGCAGTATGTTCTGTAGACAATAATGGAAAAACAAAATACATGAAATAAAGAGCCATCAGTATGCCCGTAAGAAGACCAACTATTATTCTCATCATGTTATATCATCAACCTCAATAATCAAATCCGGATCTGTCAGTCGCATATTGATAAATTGTATATCCACCAAGAACTGCAATCAAAAGAGGAAAAATAATCCACCAATTATTCGTAATAGGCAAAATTGTCTGCATCAAACTCGATGTTGTATTAAGATGAGCAAGTTCCTGATTATAAGCTGTCCTTGTAACAGGAATAACAAACCATAGCATATAGATGACAATAAAACCTGTGACAACTGCACCTGTGATTTCCCTTAGTGCCATTTAGAAAAATCTCCTGGTATCATCAACTAGTTTTATATACAATCACTATTATTTTTACTTTTTAAAAAGAAAGAGAATAGCCTAGAAAATCTAGGTCATGATTTTTGCCAGAATAACCAATACCGAAATTATGACTGCTAGAGCCAATAGTGTTGGTACGATTGTTGTCTGGGTTTGGATAGTATTACATCCCTGAATCCAAGCGTTTACTGTAGTTGCATTTGTGTTTGTTGTGTTGATTGTTGCTGGACAGTTGAAGTTACCTACGACCGTAGGAAAAACGCTGAACAGGGCTATAATAACCAATATGGTTACTACTATACCAATAGCCACTTGTACTAACTGCATCATGTTACTATTAGTATGCGCAGTTGCGTTAGGTGATATTTAAGGTGTTATTCTTCCCTCCAAATTGAATGATTACTATTTTCGGTGTCAGGTAAAGTATAACTTCCAGTTTTTCTGAATTGTTGAGTTCGTAATTTAATACAAGTTTTACATTTTCTTGTCCCACTCTTAGAAATGTATAGATTATCACCAGAAAGTGGATGGTTCCTTTTACAAAACATTTTGCTAGCTTGAATCGATAAAGGATTCTTAGCACGCAACATATTTTCTCTTTGAGAAACAAGTTCAAAATGATTAGGGTTTACACATTTAGGGTTGCAACATACGTGGTCTATTTGAAATCCTTCTGGAATAATTTTTTTATTAAAAAATTCATATGAAAATCTATGAGCCATCACATTCTTTTCATTTAACCAAAATCTACCGTAAGCGTGATTACCATTAGGATCGAAGCCACCGCTAGAACCTAACCATAACCAACAACCAATAGACGAATTTCTAAAATCTATTTTTCTTACAAACCTTTCTATTGTGTTAAATCTTCTCTTCATATCTGTATATATCTATAACACACTATAATAAAAACATAACTGGATAACCTTTTATACCCTAGTCTCTATATAATAATATGGGAAAATTAAACATAATACTAGATGATACCGTAGAAAAAAACTTTCGAGAAGCAATATATCGTAAGTTAGGCATGAAAAAGGGAAACATTAGTAAGGCATTAGAAGAAGCTATCGATTTGTGGATCAAGAATTAATTTTTTGATTTAAAAATAAAAAGAAGAGAAATAATGCCTATTTCTAGGTCATTATCTTTGCCAAGATTACTAGAACGGCTATGATTACTGCCAATGCTAGCAAGGTTGGAACTATTGTGGTCTGAGTCTGAATCGTGTTACATCCTGTGATCCAAGCGTTTACTGTGGTTGCATTTGTGTTTGTAGTTGAGATTGTTGCTGGACAGTTGAAGTTACCTACGACCGTAGGAAAAACGCTGAACAGGGCTATAATGACTAGGATAGTCACTACGATACCGATTGCGACCTGAACAAGTTGCATCATGTTACTATTAGTATGCGCAGTTGCGTTATGTTGTATTTAAGGAATTGTTTGTAATTTTTGGTTATACTCTTCTGACCAGTGATAAACATAGATTGCGTCTATCAGTGGAATCAAGGTATACGACATTATTACCCCTAGAGGATGATTAATCAAAAATAAAACAAGCATGTTGATAATTCCAATTGGTATATTTATGACAAGTATTTTTCTTGTCTTTTTTAGTTTTAGGAATGGGTAATAGCCCAAGAATGGCACTAGAGATAGTAATGTAAATTTCCAAACATGGATAGGTTTTTCTATCATTTCGGTTTCTGGATAACTTTACGGCACTTGTTACATTGGATTCTAACATTATCAGGTTTCTTGGTTTGGTTCTGATGACCGCAAACTTGGCACTCGATTTGTCTGTAAGTTACATTTGGAACAAACTCTTTTGGTTCATAAGGTATTCTGCAATTTTCCAATACCACCATGTTTTCTGTTCTTCTTGGATTGAATATACCAATTTTTCCCTGATGGTATGACATCATTAGTCTACCATCTCCAGGATCTTGTTCTGTACCCCACCTGAACCAGACTCGTTTTAATCCAGAGCCGAGATAAAAGCCCTTGTCTCTTGGACCAATGACTGTAACTTCTTGGAGAAATTTGTAGATTTTATCTAGGCGTTGCTGTTGCTCCTTGTCTTTTGTTAGCATCTTCATGGCGTCATTTCTGTCTTCATTGTCAAGTGAAGCAAATATCCAAGATACGGCAGAACGTAACATTGGCGGTACTGCGTGGTATCTATGACTGATTAGGATGATGAATATCTTGATGGTGCCATGAATCTTTTCAAAGACATGCCTAATGTCTGCTGCAAAATGTTTGAATCCAGCAGCTTTCTTTTCTGAAATCATACCAGTAGAATATGACATATCATCCAAGACAAATGTGACATATGGGGAACCATGTTCTCTGATCTTCTGTTTTGCTTTTTCAATCCAAGCATTTAGATCTGGTAGAATATCTTCTGCCTTGCCATAGATAGTTAAGAATCCATGTTCTCTAGCAACTGTGGCAAAGTCTTCTGATGATGAAGTCTTCCCGAAACCTCTGTTTCCAATATATGTTAGTTGGAATAAACCGTTAGCTTCTATGATTGGTAAAAAGTCTTTGAACATTGTTTCTGCTGTAGGGAAGTTGAAATGTAGTGTGACTTTTCTTTCTTTTTCAACTTCTGTGATTTTCTGTATGTCTTGTGGATTAGAACGTGATTTAGCTAGTTCACCTATTGAATATTGAGCTGATAAAGACATCATATTTGTATGTCTTGGACTAGCCTCTGTTCAATAACATCTGGAATGTCACCGTCTTTGCCATAGGTTGCTCTAATAGCGTCAATTCTTTTCCTTGCTTTTACTGCATAGACTTTTTGTAAATCAAAGAAATATTTTTCGATTAGTAAAGCATTTCCGGTTCTGTCACCTGGTTTGAAGAGAGGTTGATTAGGCCAGTCCTTTTCATCAATGTCTTTGAAATTTAATAGAATTTTAGTAAACTCACAGGCTGCTGCATAATTCAAGCCCTGGTTCTGTAATGCTTGTGTAAACCATTTCATTTCCAAAGCTACCTCATAGTTTAACAGTGTATTGGCATTGGTCATGTTATTGTGTTACCAATGGTAAAATTTCTGCTTCAACAGGAATAGTAGTAGGAGTATTGTTAACTAATGCGTTCTGTCTTATCTGATCTATAGCACTACTTAATTCTAATAATTCAGCCTCAAATCTAGCAAATGGCTCTTTGATTACATCATCAAAACTTTGGTCAGTCTCTACGGCATATGCTTTTAATTTATTCAATAATGTTTTATTCAAAAGGATGGTTTGTTTCTTCTTTTCAGGATCATCCCATTTTCTTACCTTTGACATACATCAAATATTATCATCTATATTCTTAAGTATTACTCTGTTCAATCCTCGATATAGCGATACCTGTATACATTGATTCTCGAGTCGATTATTAGTACATTAATAACAAAATCGATTAAATAATATATTAAAATTTAGTCGAGCATTCATTTCATAGTAAATTACCCAAATACGCCTATAAACACGCTAATCCACTTATGTTTGACTTGGCGAGCCTGTCAATGTTTCCACTAATGGCTAATACTATGAATATTTTGGAAAAACGCTGGAATCTAGCATGAATTTCTTTGATTACTAATAGTATTACTTCTAGGCGATATTTTTATAACATTACATATTGTGATTATTAATGTTGCATTACTCACTCAAGCTAAAGGAAATTAAGATATGGTAGTAGAAACATTACAGCCTGATAGTGCACCATTATGGTTAGACTTTTTTATTTGGATGGCATTTAGCTGGCAATACATACTAGTTGGGTTTGTACCGGCATTCTATGTAGCAGTTGTTAAGTTATTCGGTATGCCTTTGTTACAAAGATGGCAGAGTGAAGTAGTTATCATGCTTTACCCTAACAAGGCAAAGTTCCGCAAGATAGACCAACAATGGGATCAATATGTAGTGGATGGAAAAGGTGTCTACTGGCCTAAGAATACAATGTCACCTGACTCTTACGAGTCAATCTCACCAAAACTACAAGAGAAGCTAGAGAAGAATAAGGCTCGTTATGAAGAATTGAATGCAAAATTAGGTCGTACCCCAAAAGACGAGAAAGAGATGCAAAAACTATTGAAGGAGCAAATGTGGATGGAAAAGAAAAGACTCACTACTAATCCAGTCAATACTTTGCACTTGTTTTATCATTCAGTAAACCAAGAAATTTATGACTTGGAAAGACGAGATAGTAAGGTTAATGAAATTTTACATGGTAGCACAAACAAAAAAGAAATTAGATTAAAGAAGCATTCGGTTTGGATAATGCAGAATCCTAAAGCACATTTTCATAGGCATTATGTTATAGTGGTAAATCCAAACTTTACAGGATATCAATTGGTTCCAGTCAAACAAAGACAGCAGTTTAGTATTGGATTTTGGCATAGTATTGGTATAAGATTTACCGAAGTCCAACAAGTAGAGGCTCAACCACAAGAAGGGGAAGAAATGAATAGTTCTAGTAATAATCAACAAATTGTTCTATTGCCTCCGATATCAATGGGTGCCGTAGTACAAAATATCAGATTAGGGCAAAGTTACCAGAATTTCTCTGCAAATAAGATGTATAATATTTTATTCAAGAGACGAGGACCATTAGAAGATAATTTCGCTAGTTGGGTATCTGGTTCAATGTCAAAGCAAGAGTTTATGATGATTGCTACGGTAATTGGTGGGATTGGTGCAATAATCGTATTCTATATGATGTTTCATGGTGGAGGCGGTCCGGCACCACCAGCTACAGGAGGTCATCCATTCCTATGAGTATGCCAGGACTAAATCTTGATAGAATCTCTGTAATGATTGAAGCTTTATCAAAAGACGACCCAAGACGCTTTATGCTCTCTACATTAAAGTTCAAGAACCATAGGGGAGTAAAGGCGATATGGGAATTAGGAAAGTTAAAGTCAGAGTTACTTGATGCAGCAAGAGATCCTAATGCCGGTACTGCTGATGTTGGCCCACCCCCAACACCCCCAAAACTGACAGAAAACATGACGGAAGATGAAAAGGCAGAGATTCAATGGGACTATACAAAAAAACTGGCTGAGTGGGAGTTTCAAAGGAAGGCTGTTAGAATGAAGATACCTGTATCTGACCTATATGCTATAGATGATTACTTTGAACCCTTTGTAGATGCGATATACGCAGTATGTTCAATCAAGGGAGATAGATTCCATGCCTTGACTAGAGAGGTAAGTGAGCCTCAAGGTGGGGGATTGTTTGGTCTTGGTAAGAAGGCTGCACAGTAGTATAACTGACAAATTTGTAAATAAAGTTAATAATTCTGTCAACAAAATTTAATAATCGGGCTGTCGTTTACTATGTTATTGGGTAGTAGGGATGTCCAATTCCATTCCTACCCTCCAATTTTTTCTAAATTATTTGACAACTAATCAAGTCTACCTAGCTCCCTAGCTCCCTAGCTCCCTCCCTCCCAGCTAGGTTGCGTCACGTAGTAGTAGTAGTAGTAGTAGTAGTAAAATGAAATTAATTAATTAATCAAGTAATAGAACACGTACACTGGATAGTTAGAGGTTGAAATCTTGACCTCAAGCAAGTTGTAAAGAAACGGTTGGTTTTTTGAGGTCAAAATTTGGGTGTAAAGTTACGGTTGATCTTAGACTCTAAGACTCTGAATCCTTCTATTAGTATCCTCTAATTTCCTTATTCTATCATCAAAGTCTTTTAATCGTTTGTCAATGGCGTCTAATCTATTCTCAATTCTTTGAGTCCTTCTTTCTTGATCTGCTGACAATTAGTTAATGAATGAGAATCTAGTATAAAAAGTTCCTAGGAATGGTCTTGTTCCTACAATCATTACTTAGATTTTTTCTTTAAATTCAGCAAGTGTTTTTTGTAGTTTCATGGCTACAGTCCACGAAAGTTCATCGCCTTCATATTCACACCTATAAAGACCATGTAAATTACTTGGCAGAGTAAGTCTTTTATCAACTAAAAGTATGACTCGCTTATCGTAATGAATGAAAGCACCGCCAATCTCAATAAGTACATTTTCATTAATTCGGTAAGAATCATCTGCTTGTTTCATTTCATCATCTGCACTTATGTTTATTATTGCACAATTACATTCTCTCATAAGACCAAAGACCTTTTCTGATATTGGAATTGCTGTAGTTTCCTTCTCTTCAGCAATTCTAAACTCAAATTCACCAAATTTTAACATCTCTTTCAACTGTTCAAGTATTTTCTTATTCTTACTGTGACTAATGAAAACACGTGGTATTGTTTTTGTTTGAGTTGATTCTTTTGGTGTTATTTTTTCAGGTTCTTCAATTACACCGATTTGTTCCGTAACGCCCTCTGTTTTACCTTCCTCTGTAACAGGTGACGTCAACAGAGTTGCAGATAGTTTATCTAATCTGAGGTAAGGTGTGCCTTGTGTGTTTGGTTGTGAAAGTTTCAACTCTTGGATGTTTTTATTTAAAACTGCATAACATGCATCAGCATCTTCTTTCAGAATATGCGAATCTCTGATAAGTGTACTTTTACATACATCTTCTGGTGGAATTACTCTTCCATTAATAGAATTGAGAAATTCTTTGAATACATCGGGGGTCTCTAATGCTTGTCGTATGTATGCATTTGGATCTTCTCCTACCTTTGGTGCAACGATTGACATGCCTACACTAGAAAGAGCAATGGGTTTTGTCGTATCTTGTACCCATGTACCTTCTGTTATACCATATCTTTCGGCAGATCGTATTAGATCTCTAAAACTGCTTGATGTTGGACTATAGTTAAGTTTGCTTGCAATATCTCCTAAAGGAAATGGACGACCTGCGTTGTCATTCCAAATAGATTTGGTAACCCTCAAAGCATCAGTCAAAGAATTTCTTGGAAATGGAATAGCACCAGCCTTACGACCTCTCGTACTCTTGGATTCAACAGGAATATTTTCTACGGAATTAATGGATTTCTCCTTGACTGTCATTTAGAATCCTCCAAAAATATATTTGCATTATTATGCATTATTTTGCATTGCCTATCAAAATAAGAAAATATATTTTTCAATAACAATTTTCAGGTTGATTTTTACTTATAAAGAGATCCATTCGTGGATCGCTAACTGTTGATTAATAGTGATTTTACTATGAAAAAATTTAGGAGAGTAGTTTTAGCCAGCAACTATCCTTTCCGTTGGACAGCCAGTTAAAGCCACTCAGTTTTAGGATGTCGTTAATCTCTCTCCAAACTTGTTTGTCCATCCAGCCTTTGCATGTTACCTTGATGGAATCCTTTTCATTTACGATGTTTACTTTCTCGATTCTTTTGCCTAGATGAACTGCAAAGTTTCCCTTTGATTCGACACTCTTTGTTATGAGATCCTTAATCTTATCATGTCCAAGTTCTAAGTCAATTCCTGATGCCTCGGCTGGTGTTGCATTGTCTAGTCCTGTATGTCCTCTGACAAAGTTGTGATATGTCATGTAGTTGTCTGCAAATCTTTGAGCAGATTCATCGTTTCCAAGACCACGCTTTGTCTTTAGTTTCTCTCTGATTTCGTTGTGGTATCTCTCTATTGGTCTGTTCTGAAACCCATCTTTTATTGCGTTTGTCTTGATGTGTGCAACTTTCCTAGAGTCAAGTTCCTTTCGTATTCCTTGCTCGTAGGTTCTAAGCGAGTCTGTAATCACATAGTTTGGTTGTGATACCTGTTTCCCCTTGGCAATGACGTTTCTTGCGTCTATGATTTCACGCCTCTTTGAGATTTGAGTTGCTATGACAAACCTTGTCTTTGGATCAATGATTGTCCATAACCAATCATAGAAGCCTTTTCCTTTCATTTCTTTTGTATCTTTGACGTTTATCATTGCCTCATCAAGTGACCAGACATCTGATAATTCTGGCATTTTTGAGTCTGCGTATTCTTTTATCAATGCCATGTATTTTTTCACCCAGTCTGCTATTGCACCATGAGATACTTCGAGGTCATGTGTTGCCTTGATGTGTCTTGCAATGTTTCTTAGTGACATACCAGACATGTTTAGGTTGATGGATTCGGTAATGATTTGAGGACTGAATCTCATGCTTGCAAATCCACTATCATTTAGAGTGAACTTGTGGTTGCATTGCATACAATCATAGCGTTGTCTCTTGACTCCGTTCTTGACGATTCTAAATCCATGTTTTCTGTATGTTGTTGATTGGCATTTTGGACATACTTTGGGAAGGTCTATTTTTTCTATTTTCTTTTCATGCTGTACTGTAGTTTGTAACATGATGCAAGCTAGAATGTGCTTGCATCGTTTGTCGTCTTTTCCCTTGCGTAGATTGTAGTTAAAATCAGGACAGTCGCAAGTCCATACGTCTGCATCTGATACTTTTCTTACGCTGTATGATTTGTCTGATGTTTGTGATTCTACTCTGTAGTGGTTCTTGCCTAGTTTTGTAATATGGTTTCCTTTGGAGAGGATTTGTATTCCTTTTTCGTTTCTTACTTGATCGAATTTTTGTGCGATCTCATTTGTATTTTGATTCATCTTTTCCATGTAAGTATAATATCCGTACGGTTATATATTGTTGTTGGTTAACCGTACGGTTAATAACCGATCGGTTAATAAATAAGTTCCACTGTTTCATATCAAATGACAAAGTGGAGTAAGGATGCCAAAGAGTTTACCGTTAAAGTTAGTGATGATAAAAAAGGAAGTCTGTTTTGTCGTATACCAAAGCCGATCTTGGATCAACTGGGATCACCGACAAGTATAAAATTTGTAATCTTGAGTAAAAATAAAGTGTCTATTGCGGCTGGCGATAAATAATGGAGATGATAGTGTATAATGTCAAGTAACCTAAAATTACGGAAAGCAAGTGGAGTTAAAAAAGACGAATTTTATACACAACTTTCTGACATAGAGAACGAACTCAAACATTACCAAAAACACTTTCGTGGCAAAACTGTTCTTTGTAACTGTGATGATCCACGAATTAGTAATTTCTTTCGTTATTTTGCACTCAATTTTGAGAAATTAAAATTAAAGAAACTCATTACCACTTGTTATAAAAGTCAGCAGATGGACTTGTTTAGTCAAAATGACTCTGAAAAGGCAATTTACCTTGAATATGTGGGAGATAAAAACAATAACAAACTACCTGACCTTAATGATATTGGAGTATTTCACCTTAAATCAGACGGTGATTTTAGAAGTGAGGAATGTATAAAGATTTTAAAACAATCGGATATTGTTTGCACTAATCCACCATTTTCATTATTTCGAGAGTATGTTGCACAATTAATGAAATATAAAAAAAAATATATAATAATTGGACATCAAATCGCTATCACTTACAAACCAATTTTCAAACTACTAAAAGAAAACAAAATATGGCTTGGATATGGATTTAGAGGCGGTGCAACTCACTTTATGACAAATTATAAGGATGAAGCTGTTGCTGGAAATCATAAAGATGGTATGGTTCGAGTATCGGGTGTGAATTGGTTCACAAACTTGGATATAGATAAACGTCATGAAGATTTGATTCTTTATAGAAAATACAATGAAAAAGAATTTCCAAAATATGATCATTATGACGCTATAAACGTCAACAAGACAAAAGACATTCCTCTTGACTATAAAAAACCAATGGGTGTACCAATAACCTTCTTAGATAAATACAATCCAAAACAATTTGAAATCATAGATGGACTTAATCGATATAGCATGTTAGATGGACCTACAGATGATACAAGAGGAAAATATCTATCACAAGTTAATAATAAAAAACTGTTTACTCGTATCGTAATTAAACACAAAGGATGTTGAGTTAATGAAAATAGAACTCAAAAAAATTTCTGTTCGAGAGTTATCCAAAGGTTATGTTGACAACAATGAAGATGGTGTTAAAGGGTATGGGGGTAAGTTGGACATACGCCCACAGTATCAACGAGAATTTATCTACAAAGAAAAACAAAGAAATGCAGTAATAGACACGATAAACAACAATTTTCCACTTAACGTCATGTATTGGGCTGTACGTGATGATGGAAGTTTTGAGATTATTGATGGACAGCAAAGAACTATTTCTATTTGTCAATACATTAAAGGTGATTTCTCATTTGATTCAAAATATTTTCACAACTTACAAGATGATGAACAGAAAAAATTTCTTGACTATGAATTAACGATTTATTTGTGCAGTGGAACAGACAGTGAAAGACTAAAGTGGTTTGAGACAATCAACATTGCAGGAGAAGAACTAACCCCACAAGAACTTAGAAATGCGGTATATTCGGGTCCGTGGGTTTCTGATGCCAAACGATACTTCAGTAAAACTGGATGTGCTGCTTATGGCATTGCTAGTGATTATGTAAGTGGTTCTTCCATACGTCAGGAATATCTTGAAACGGCAATAAAATGGATTTCAAAAGACAACATCAATGACTACATGGCTAAAAATCAACATAAACAAAATGCAAATATTTTGTGGAATTACTTTCAGTCGGTCATTAATTGGGTTGAAACTACATTCAAGGTTAAGAGAAAATATATGAAAAATGTAGATTGGGGTTCTTTGTATAATGAATACAAAGACGTTCAATTAAACACAGATAAGATTGAATTAGAAACACAAAAATTGATTTTAGATGATGATGTTACTAAAAAAAGTGGAATTTACCCATACATTCTGACACGAGATGAGAATCATCTTTCAATCCGTGCATTTACAGAAAATATGAAACACAAAGTCTATGAAAAACAACATGGCAAATGTGTAAAATGTAATGAACAATTTGAATTATCAGAAATGGAGGCAGATCATATCAAACCTTGGCATGAAGGGGGGAAGACAGTAGAAGATAACTGTCAGTTACTTTGCAAGGATGATAATCGTAGAAAATCAGGAAAATAAACATATTCACTGACAATTAAAATGAAAAATTTTCAACCTAGAGAAGATCTACATTCAAGTCTCGATAAATCGACAGAACCGATTCTTCAACCGTAACTTTACACCCAAAATCTGAACTGAAATAATCAACCGTTTCTTTACAACTTGTTTGAGGTCAATGTTTCAACCTCTAACTATCCAGTGTAAGAACACGATAATCTTATTTAGTTCCATTACATTTGTCTATGTTATGAATTGGAATAAAGCACTTCAATTTCTCCTACATATTGGAAATGTTCGAGAGTGAAGGAATCTAATACATATCAGAAACCATTTTGGATAACTTCTGATATAGAATTGATTCTTGAAGAAACAAAAAATAAAGAAAAATTAGCTAATAGGAGTGATGCCCTCCGTACATTAGTAAGAGCTGGAAATATATTCAAAAAATCTATTGAGGGTATAAAGAATAATCCACAAGCTCTTGAACAGGCACTAGTTCAATTGGATGACATAAGAAGAGAAGAAAAGTTAGCAGTATGGTTTGAATCTATGACTTTACAACAACGTAACGCAATAGTAGATATCATTCAATTAATTAACGAGGGTAAATGGCAGCAAACCAACCTCGTTTCATATGAAACCAAGCCTATATCCATATAGCCAACGATATGACTTTTGTAATGGAGAAAGAAGTTTTTACTCGTTGCCCAATATGTAAATTGGAAACTGGTAAGATGATTAATTTTGGCAAGAAAGCATATTGTCTAAATTGTAAGCATATGTGGAAGTTAAACTGGCGTGGTTCAAAATCATTCACAAACAGAATGAGGACTAATCTAAAATGAATATTAATGATTTCTGTCCGATATGTGGGGATGAATTAAAGATTGGTAAACAATCCATTCAGCCGGTAGTTGAAAACGGTAAGGCTAAACAGGTGCATAAATGGTGTCTAGATGAAGTAATAGCAAGGAGAGAAGGAAAAAATGTTGTGTAGGAATTGTAGCCATTTTCATGTCGGTGCAGATTCTAGTCCGATGAATGTCTGTAAAGACTTGTACTGTAAATGTGAAAGGTTTGAGATGGCTACAGAAGAGAAACCCGTAATATCAAACTATCAAAAATATCTAGACCAATTAGAAACAACTTCTGAAAAGGTGAAATGGATTCTTGATAATATTGAAGAACTCAGAGACTCATCAAACAAGGAATTTGTCTTTAACTATTGGTTCCTATGTGACCACCTTTCAGACAAGTTATCTAGTGAAGTCTTGGATAGGCTTACTGATCCTGAACTAATCCGCAGAACCAAACAAAAGCTTGTAGAAACTGATAGGGTAAAGTACGGTCCTAAAAAGGTAGAAACAAGTACCGAGAAGGGGTTAAAGTTCAATGCAGTATTTGATTGGGTGATTAATCAATGAATATCAAATGTCAGGACTGTGGGTATATCATTGACTTTAAAAAAGACAAAGTGCTGCAAACCGCTGAACGTGGAATAGAAGGATTCTACCATAGTGAATGTTATCATATTAAGAAGGGAGATAAAAAATGAGATGTAAGACTTGTTTTAAAACAATAAAATGTAAAAATAAACAACATAATCTAGAAAAAAGACAGTGTGCTAAATGTCACTATCTAGGCCAGATTGCAGCATATCCAGGAGGAAAGAAGGCAATGGAGATATTGGCTTGAGTACATCACATATTCCAATCAAACCCGAAATAATGCAAGCCTATCAGGAATTTCTCAAAGAAGTCAAGGAAGTAAAGAAAGATGAATGGCGTAAATGTATTGGTAGATGTCAGTTTGAAACTTTAATAGATGGTACACACCAATGTATGAACTGTTCAAGAAAACTAAATCCAAATGCTTCTTCGGTCTATAGTATAGTTCAAGAGAATGAAAATATTATAGATGAGTTTGATTTAGATCCAGACTTTGATTCTGATATAGAACCAGAGAAGGATGACTTTGACGATGAAGGAGAATTTCTTTGAAGTCTTGGATATTTGATACTTCTGATTATTACAAGGAGAACAAGAAAACCAGAAAAGGTAAGCAAGGCAAGATATCAAAAAAGCCAAGATTTGAACCAAGAAATAAGATAATTCCTGGTAAACATGATGTAGTATTTGAGAGGGCAAGTAAACTTGGTTAGGTGTAACAAATGTGAAGATCCTACAGAGTATGAATTATTCCAAGACAATATGGAACATTGGAGGATTGGAATTAAGTTGGATATTAACGTCTACAGAGAGCATATCTGTCTCAAAAAAGAGACTGGTCCTAGCAAGTATTGGTGTTTTGATTGTTCTGCACCAATACCATTCAAGAATCCTTGTATACATAGAAGGCAGAAACTTAATCCAAATATCAAAATTGGATATTTTTAGATTCTTTCTTTCTAAATCTCTGTAATAATAATTCCTTCTTTGATATTATCAATCCGCATCCTAAAGCAAAGAATACCACAAAGGGCAACATCCTCTCAGAGAATGCACCATAACTAGTAAACAACGCCAGAATATATTGGAAGAATAAGGTCCATAGTAACCCACCTAGTATGGTTCCAGCCCAATCTACTTTCTTTCTATGGAGATAGAACAATGTCAAGCTTACAGGGAAGAACAGAATGATCATCCAAAAGTCTTGTAATATTATTTCAAAGACTACATATGGTGGTGCAAGATTACCTGGATTATAACCTGTACTTCTTACCCAATTCAAACCAATTGCAATACTTGAAGCTAGAACTCCTACCACCAGATAGAATATTCTTATCTTCTTATCCTTCTCTTTCAGAAAAGTAATTGGTAGAAATGCTAGAGACATTGCCTTCATAACAAAGGAAGCCACAAAAGCGATTGGCCTAATTATTTTGTGCTTGAATGGATATAGCGAAACGAAAAATAGAACACAATAGAATCCTGGATATGGTATTGAATCATTATACCAAAGAAAAGTCCTTGATAGATCGACTATTGTAACTGCCAAAATCGAAGACACTCTATTACCTGTAATCTTTAGAGCCAAAGCATATGTAACCAAAAGCAATGTAATACTTGAAACAATAGATAGAGTATGGTAATTTCCTGTCAGAATTTTAGAAGTAATAACACCGTAAACTTCTCCTGGCTTTTCCTTCCATTCCTTGTTAATGGTATGGTTAGCTAGCCCTGTAAGCAAAAGGTCTTGGTCACTTAAAACATTAGGTGCAGATATTGTATATCCAAAGTCAGGCAGACAAGCTTCATTCTGGAAATAACATTGTGAGTCTATAACAATCAGGAACATAACCCATCCACCTAGAATTATTCCAGCTTGAGCCTTTTTGATATCCTTCATATGTAAGGCTGAAAGTCTAGGTTAAAAAATTTATTTATTAGTACTGTATCTACAAATCATGCCTTGTAGTATATGCAACAGGTCAGGTCATTCAATAAAGAACCATGCTTCCCATGAGTATAGCAATATCTTTCGTTCTCTAAAAGAACGTGGTGACTGGAAAAATTTACGCTTTCATAGTCTTTCTAGCTTGAAATAAAATCTTTATTTATCAGTGCTTACATTAGAAAGCCATGTTAGGCGAAATAGTGAATTCACTCACCAAACACCAAAAACACATGTATGGAAAAAGAGGCTCTAGAGTAAGTGACTATATTGGAGGTCATTACTAGATGGGCGTTTTAGACTATGCACATGGAGTTTATGGAATTGGTCGCAAGTCAAAAGGTAAGGGACATAAAGGCGATTATTCCACAACCGCACACATCAACGAACATTTAGAGTGTTAAGAAATGAGTGATGCAGCCTCCGCAATAGGTTCAGCAGCAGTTAGCACCATTGGTGCTGTAGCTGTAACCGGAATGGCACTAAAAGCAGTTGGTAAAGCAACTGGAAATATGAATCGATCTTCTGGTCGTTCATCAGGTAAAAAATCAAGCTATAATGTTTGGCATGGTTCAAAGAGTCATGGCAAAAAATCGAAATCAATGCTTGGTTTTTAATTCCTTATTTTTTAAAAATTTAAATAATTGCTATTTGATTATAAAGTAATGTTTGGTGACGAAGTTCTTCATACAGATGAAGCGGGAAATCAACTAAAACGTGATTCTAGAGGAAGAGTTTATGGAACAAATGCGGAAGGTAAGATGGTAAATAGTAAAGCATTGGGTACTTTACTGAAACGATCTGGAACTTCAACTCGTGGTTACTTTAAGCAAGGTGGTAAAGAGTATTACAAAGTCCAGAAGAAAAATGATTCTGATTACGTTTTCCATTTATTCTAATTCCTTATTTTTTCAACGCAATTTTTAATAATACTTAAAAACTAGTTTTATTATATCATGACAGAGAGACACCTATCCCACAAACGACATGTTATTCCGATCACCATCTCAATAATTGGGTGTCTCTCAATACTATTAATTCCAAATGCTTTTGCTCAAGTAACTAATCCAAGTACAGGAGATACTATAGCACAGTATTGTTCTAATGGAACCTGTCATACTCCAGGTGGAAACACTGTCTTAAACCGCACATCAGTATCAGTTCAACCAATTCAAAATAATGACACCGTAGGAAGTGTCAAGCTTACCAAGTCATGTATCGGAAACAACTGCAATCAGATAGTTTCTATCCAGCAGTTAGGTAAGATAGGAATCCAGTTATCCCAAGTCTGCCTAAGAGATGCAATCTTTAATCTCACAACTAATTGCTTAAACTATGGAGACTTGAAACAGTTTGACAATACAATTCCTTTCTTTGCAGGCCTATGGGTAGACAAGCCATACGAACATAGACTATCTCCAAAGATTAAGAACCACGAGAACTTTAACTCTAATCCTTGGGCTATAATGGTAGATCCAAATGCAGACTTTACAACTAGTGCCAAGATGATCATAGTTGATACCCACTTTACTTGGACTAACCAAAATGATACCGCAGATAGAGGTCTTTCAATGAAGTCATATCAGGATAGATATGTATCAGATGATTGTAATGAAGCTAGAGTCGGACCAAGCTTACCATTAATCCAAGACACCATAACCTACTTAGAATCTGGATGTACGACAAGCAATATGAACACTACAAAGATAATTTCTCAGGCAGAGATTCCTTTTTCATATAACAATTCCTATTCTACATTACTCCTAGATACTTACCTTAAATCAATACTGCATGGACATACAATCACAACCAACAGCAGTATGACAACCGGAGGTCAAGGTCCAAGCTTATGTATCAATGGAAAGACTTGTGACTTTAAAGATCCATATCGTAAAGTTGGCTATTGATATGCCAGATACTTTATGCCGAGGATGTGGGTGTCCTAGAGAATCTGACTTGTGTAAATTAGACTGTCCAAGAAGATGTGGATGTCACTACTAAAATCTTAATAACATCTACAATAAAATAAAATCAAATTGATCTGTATCAAATGCGGTCATGATAAAACAGAACATAAACAAAATGGCTGCAACCACACTTACATAGAAACTGAAAAGATATGCCAGTGTGCTTACTTTAGATAATCAACCAAACTGTTTTCCTTTCTTTAGCATTCTTCGGGAAGCCCTACTTGTATCATGATCTTGGTGTGCAATATCCTTATGCCTTTCTAGCTTGTCTAACGTATAACATTCTAGGTTACATTCATTGCAGCGAGTAGAAGTCTTCTTTCTAAATAAATCCATATCTCTGACCTAATACAATTGCAGTAATAAAAGTAACAGGAACACTAGCCATCATGGAACCAAATACAATATAGTTGAACAGTTCTGTTTTAGGCATCTTATAATAATTCTACAACTAAAACTTATTAAGTATTTTACTAATAGATATTCTCATGAAACAAAAGAAATCATATCTCCTATCAGATGACTATAAAAAATTCAGCAGAATAGCATACAAGGAAAGAATAAAGCTAGACTATGATTCACACGCTGACTAGTTATTCCAGAAATGTAGGCCACCAGTTATGTTCTTTCGTAATCCCCTAGGAGTATCATCCTTCTTAAACACCCTATATTTCACCTGATGATCCATGATAGAACCCTCACTGTTTGAGGATAGATTTGTTCTGAAAGCGGTCTTGTAGTTGTATTTCAACGGTACTATTACCGTACTATACTTTAAAAGAATTTTGTTGAGAGAACTTTGTTCTTTTATTAACATTTTAACTAATTATTATTAACTAACTATACTTACGTAACTAACTAACCACAACTAAAGCAAATAGCATTTGCGTTAGCAAATGCTTATAACCCC
>Ga0207695_10001146_pt1 | contig 45967 bp, 38 predicted proteins | sample KBSC54metaG_FD_184354 | JGI IMG/M metagenome (GOLD analysis project Ga0207695, IMG submission 184354) | Corn rhizosphere microbial communities from Kellogg Biological Station, Michigan, USA - KBS C5-4 metaG (SPAdes) (version 2) | ecosystem: Host-associated > Plants > Roots > Rhizosphere > Soil...
GTAGGGCGGGTCGTTCGAGCCGCCGTCATGCCATCGCCGCCTGCGTTCAGGCCCGCGCGGGCAGCGCGCTCACCAGCGCCAGCAGTCGCTCGACCAATGCCGCCGACGCCGTCGTCATCGGCGCGCGCAACTCGTTGTGGCACTCGCCCTGGGCCGCCAGCAACGCCTTGACCGGCCCCGGGCTCGGCTCGTCGAACACGCCGACCGCCAGCGGCTTGAGCTGGCGCCACAGCGCGCGGCCGGCCGCCAGATCGCCGCGCGCCAGCGCGCGGTCGAACGCGACGAACAGGTCGGTGCGGATGTGGGCCGTCGCGGCGATGGCGCCGGCGCCGCCGAGGCAGCGCGTCGAGAACCACTCGTCGTCGTTGCCGCTCAACACCTGCAACCGGCCGTCGGCGATCAGGGCCTCCGTCTGCGCGACGCGGCCGCCGCAGTCCTTCAGGCCCACGACGTTCGGATGCGCGGCCAGCGCGAGCAGCGTGTCGAGCTCGAGGCGCACCCCGGTGCGGGCGGGGATGTCGTAGACGACCAGCGGCGCGGGCAGCGCGTCGGCGATCGTCGTGAAGAAGGCACGCAGCGCGTCCTGCGACGGGCGCAGGTACGCAGGCGCCGTCACCATGAACGCATCGGGCGCGTGCGCCATGGCGGCATCGGCGCGGCGCAGCACCTCCCCGGCGGTGGTGCCGGACGCCCCCATGACCAGCGGCAGCGTCGTGGCGGCCTTGATGGTGCCCAACACCTGGACGCGCTCGACATCCGCGAGCAACGGCGCCTCGCCAGTGGTGGCGCAGACGGCGAAGCCCGCGACGCCGTCGGCGGCGAGCCGCTTCACGAGCGCTTCGAGCGCACGGTGATCGACGCGACCCGAGCGGAACGGGGTGACGATGGGGATCCAGACCCCGGAAAAATCGAAATGGCTCATGCAGCTTTCCTCTACGGCAACGACCGGACAATGACCGTCGTTGGAGGAGCGCGCAGAGCAGGCCGGGGTTCCGTGAAGGTTTCTTCCGCGGGAGGGCAGGTTCCGTCGCTCATCCGGACGACGGGACCGCAGCCCCGGTCAGACGAGCAACGGCTTTTTCGCTTTGACCGCACCGGCGCGCACGGGCGTCACGCGCGTGGGCGCGTGCGACGAGGCGGCGGCATCGGGACGGGTCATTGCGCGATCATAGCCGGCCTGTCGCCATCCCACGAATGAGACCGCCGTCACGCCGGCCGCGCGCGAGAATCGCGGCGCACGACGACGCGCACGCCAGGGAGGACGCGCTTGAAGACGATTCGACTCATCCGCGCCTGCGCGAGCCTGCTGCTGGTCGCGGCCTCCGCCGCACACGCGGCACCCATGACGATCCCCGCGATGAAGGAGCGTGTCGCTCGGCTGCTCGCCGGCCACTACCCCGCGCGGTCATGCCACGGCATCAGCGTCGAGGTCGAGCAGCCGGCCGAGGGGGTGCTGGACATCACGGCCGATGGCCGCGTCGTCGGCCCGTCGATCGACGTGTCGCTGTTCGATCCCGCCGGCGAGATGGGCTTCGAACGTCGCGTCGAAGGCGACCCGAGGACGCTGACCGTCCATGCCGACGTCTACGCCGCCGGCAAGTCCTTCAGCATCGAGCGCGCGGTGCCGGGCGACTCGACCGGCTTCATGGAGGCCGGCGAAGGCGCGCCGAATGCCAACGTCACGCGCGGCACGGAATGCGCCGAAGTGGATTTCTCGTCAGCCAAGATCGCCGCGCCGTCGTTCAACCTCGCCACGTACGTCGCGCCGATGTTCGCGACGAGCGCCCCGGTGCGCGGCTCGTGCCGCTCGCTGGCGCACGGCGCGCGCACGACGCGTCCGGCGCAGTTCGTGCTCGACGCGCACGGCGTGATGGTGGACGGCGTGAGCCTGCCGTTCGACTCCGCCACGCAGCCCGTCGTCAACACCGCGGTCGGCTCGCGGCTGTCGGACGGCACGGTCAACGGCAGCTTCCATTGGGCCGATGGCTCGTGGTTCCACGTCGAGCGCTTCTTCGAGAGCGACGCCGTCTCGTCGTTCGGCTTCACGATCCACGGCCGGCCGGACGCGGACAAGATGTTCTGCCAGCCGGCCCGCTGAGGTCTGCCTTCTTCCCGTCGTCGCGAGGTCCGCCATGAACCCAGTCGATCCGGTGCAACGCCAGCTCGAGGCCTACAACGCGCGCGACCTCGAGCGCTTCGTCGCGGAATACAGCGACGACGTGCAGGTGTTCCGTCCGCCCGCCACCGACCCGGTGCTTGCGGGCAAGGAGGCGTTCGCGGCGCACTACGCGAGCAAGCGCTCAACCTGCCCCGGCCTGCATGCGACCGTGGTGGCACGCATCGTCAGCGGCAACACGGTGGTCGACCACGAGCATGTCGCCGGCCTGCAGGACGAGATGGTCGAGGCGATCGCCGTCTACCGGGTCGACGGCGATCGCATCACGACGGTCTGGTTCTACTGAGGCGCCAGGAGCGATCAGACGGGCGCCGGGTTGCGCTCGGCGAAGCCGTCCTGGTGCCAGTACGGATAAGGCTTGGTCACGGCGCTGGCTTCGTCGAGCCGCCGGACCTGGTCGGCACTGAGACTCCAGCCGACCGCCCCCAGGTTCTCGCGCAACTGCTTCTCGTCGCGGGCGCCGACGATCACGTTGGCCACCGTCGGGCGCTGCAGCAGCCAGTTCAACGCCACCTGCGGCACCGACTTGCCCACCTCCTCGCCGACCGCGGCGAGCGCGTCCACCACCTTGAACAGGAGTTCGTCGTCGACCGGCGGGCCCTTGTCGGCCGTCGCGTGCAGCCGGCTCTGCGCCGGGATGCCCGAGCCGCGGCGGATCCTGCCGGTCAGCCGACCCCAGCCCAGCGGGCTCCACACCACGGCCGAGACGCCCTGGTCCAGGCCCAGCGGCATCAGTTCCCATTCGTAGTCGCGCCCCACGAGCGAGTAGTACGCCTGGTGCGCGACGTAGCGCTGCAGGCCCAGCCGATCCGACGCCGCGAGCGACTTCATCAGGTGCCAGCCCGAAAAATTGGACGCGCCGAGGTAGCGGATCTTGCCCTCGCGCACGAGCTCGTCGAGCGTGGCCAGGGTCTCCTCGACCGGCGTCAGGGCGTCGAAGCCGTGCAGCTGGAACAGGTCGACGTAGTCGGTGCCCAGGCGCCGCAGCGAGCCCTCCACCGCCGCCCGCAGGTGGTGGCGCGACGAGCCGACGTCGTTCGGCCCGGGCCCGCTGCGGAAGGTCGCCTTGGTCGAGAGCAGCACCTGGTCGCGCCGGCCCGCGATCGCCTTGCCCAGCACCTGCTCGGCGATGCCGTTGGAGTACACGTCGGCCGTGTCGAACATCGTCAGGCCGTGCTCCAGGCAGATGTCGACCAGGTTGCGCGCGCCGTCGGCGTCGGTCGAGCCCCAGGCCGCGAAGAAGGCGTTGCCGCCGCCGAAGGTGCCGGTGCCCAGGCTGAGCGCGGACACCATCAAGCCGGAGGCGCCGAGTCGTCGGTGTTCCATGTGATCTCCTGAAAGCTTGGGACAGGCGCATTCTCACGACGCGGGGCGTCGGCGACACGCCCTGTCCGGACATCGAAATGTACGGACTCGCGCGATTCGGCCGCGGCTCGGAGACCCTGAAGCGCGCGGTGTCGTTTGGCCATTTCCGTGTCCGAAAATGGCGTGTTCCGACCGGTGCGGCTCGCGACAATCGCCTGCAACACAACGACCAGATCGCCCATGACCGCCGCCAGCCTTGTCCGCCTGCTCAGCCTGTCCGCCATCTGGGGCGCCTCGTTCCTGTTCATGCGCATGGGCGCGCCGGTGCTGGGGCCGACGCTGCTGATCTTCTGCCGCGTGCTGTCGGCCGCGCTGTTCCTGGCGATCGTCGGCGCCGCGATGCGCAAGCCGCTCGAGCCGCGCCGCCACGCACTGCACTTCCTCGTGCTGGGCCTGTTCAACTCCGCGCTGCCCTTCCTGCTGTTCGCGTTCGCGGCGCGCACGCTGTCGGCCTCGCTGCTGTCCATCCTCAACGCGACCGCGCCGATCTGGGGCGCGGTGATCGGCGCCGTGTGGACGCGCAGCGCCATCGCGCCGAAGGCGCTGCTGGGCCTCGCGCTCGGCGTGGGTGGTGTCGCGCTGCTCGTCGGCTTCGATCCGGAGAGCCTGCGCCCGGGCGCGCCGGTCGCGATCGCGCTCGTGCTGGCGGCCACGTTCTCGTACGGAGTCGCCACCAACTACGCGAAGTCCGCGAAGAAGGTGGATGCGTTCGCCAACGCCCACGGCAGCATGTGGGCCGCGACCTTGCTGATCGCGCCCGCCGTGCCGTTCGCGCCGGCGCCCGCCGCGCCCACGCTGGCGATCGGCCTGGCGGTGTTGGCGCTCGGCGTCATGTGCAGCGGCATCGCCTACCTGCTGTACTTCCGGCTGGTGGCCGACCTGGGCGCCGCCTCCGCGCTGACGGTCACCTTCCTCATCCCGGTGTTCGGCGTGCTGTGGGGCCACCTGTTCCTGGGCGAGGCGATCGGCTGGAACACCTGGGCGGGCGCCGCGATCGTCATCGCCGGCACGGCGCTCGTGACGGGCTTCAGCCCCGGGGCGGTATTCCGGCGGGCGCCCGCCGCGGCCTGAGCACCGGCTGCCGCGGAGGTATCGGGCGCCGATCCCGACAGGCCACGCTGGCGACACCCAGGCGTGCCCGCTGGCACCCCACCGCGCCTTGCGGCATGCTCGCTTCCATGCCACCGCACATGCCTACCGCCACCCGCGCCGACGCGCAATCGCGCGTCGACGACATCCTGAGTTTCCGCAAGGAACTCGCACGCGTCGAGGCCGAAGGCGCGCTGCGCCTGGACGACGGCCAGCGCTCGACGCTGCAGCGCCACCACGACGCGCTGCTGGCGGCGCTGCACGCGGGCTTCGACGTCGACCGCGACACGCGCGCCAGGCAGTTGTCGCTGGGCATGCGCATCGCGTCGCTGGTCGGCGCGCTGGCGCTCGCGGCCAGCGTGTTCTTCCTGTTCCGCAACTTCTGGGGCGAATTCTCGACGCCGGCGCAGGTCGCCACGCTGCTGGCCTTCGCGCTCGGTTCCTTCGGCCTGACGGCATGGCTGGCCCGCGTCGACGCGAGCGGCTACTTCACCAAGCTGGCCGCGATGGTGGCGTTCGCCTGCTTCGTGCTGGACATCGCGATGCTGGGCCAGATCTTGGACATCACGCCGTCGGACAAGGCGCTGCTGCCCTGGGCCGCCTACGCCTTCGTGCTGGCCTACACCTGGGAGCTGCGCCTGCTGCTGGTCGCCGGGATCACGTGCCTGGTCGCCTTCATCTCGGCGCGCACGGGCACCTGGGGCGGCCTGTACTGGCTGGACTTCGGCCAGCACCCCGAGAACTTCTTTCCCGCGGCCGTCGCCCTCTTCCTGGTGCCGCGCGTGTTCGACCAGTCCAGGTTCCACGGCTTCGCGGCAACCTGGCGCGTGCTGGGCATGCTGACGCTGTTCCTGCCGATGCTGGTGCTCGCCAACTGGGGCGACGCGAGCTACCTGGCACTCGATCGGCAGCTCGTGGAGGGCCTGTACCAGGTGCTGGGCTTCGCCGGCACCGCAGCGCTCACCTGGTGGGGCACGCGGCGCGACTGGAAGGACGTCATCAATACCGGCGTCACGCTGTTCCTGATCTTCCTGTACACGAAGTTCTTCGACTGGTGGTGGGCCTGGATGCCCAAGTACGTGTTCTTCCTGGTGCTCGGCCTGGTCGCCGTGCTGCTGCTGGTCGTGTTCCGTCGCCTGCGCGGGGTGCTCGCATGAACTGGAATCGACGTACCGCCACCGCCGCCGGCCTGGCGTTGCTGGTGCTCACCAACGCGGTGGCGCTCGGGGGCGCCGCCTGGAACCGCTCGGGAGCACCGGACAGCCGCCTGCAGCTGAGCGAACACGAGCTGTCCGTGCCGTGGGGCGTCTGGTCCCCGCCCGGCGCCGAGAACAGCGGCCTGTCGCTGCGGCTTTACTGGCGCTGCAATCCGGCGCCGAGGACGGGCGCCCGCCGAACCACCTACTACGACGACGCCAGCCCCGGATGGCTGGACAACGGCAAGATGGCCGAACTCGGCTTCGACATGGGCCGCTCCGGCCGCACGCCCGGGTTCCATCGGCCGCACGAGGTGCGCGAGGTCTGGATGGTGCTGGAGCTGGACGGCCCCGCGTACAGAGCCTGGGAGGCGGCCGCGGCCGCCGAAGCCGCGTCCGCCGCCGCCGCCGAGGCAGCGAAGCCGCCACCGCACCGCCTGGCGCCTGTCGCGGTGCCGTACGGCGGCAGCCGCCTGTTCGCCGTCGACGCGGGACTCGACCGCGCGGCGCTGCGCGCGCGCTACCCCGAGCGCACGATGTACGCCGTCGTGCGCGCCACGGTCGGCCGCCTGCGCGACACCGAGGACGTCGTCGACGGCGGCCGCATCGAGTCGTTGAGCATCGACGAGGTCAACGTGCCGCTGGCGCTGCGCCCGGCCTTCGTCACCGTCCAGCCGGCAGGTCGTGGCGGCGAAGGGCACGGCCGGTTCGTCGCGACGGTGGCCTTCGGGCAACGCGCCGAGCCGTGGCTGGTCGACGCGCGGCAGCTGCCTGCCGCACCCGGCGCCCGCTGAGGTTCGCCGCGCGGTCACGGCCCGATCGCCGGCCGGCCCGCGCGGCGCCGCCACGCGCCCCAGCCGCGGCGGGCGAGCGCCCCCAGCGCCGCCGTCACCGACAGCGTCGACGCCAGGTGCACGGCGACCGCCGCAAGCGCCAGCCCCAGCGATCCCGATGCCGTGATCTCGCGCGCCGGGGAGGCGGACACGCACAGCGGCACGAGCGCGGGCACGAGCATCATGCCGGCGCCGTGCAGCGCGCCCGCGGCCAGCGACCACAGCGCCAGGCCCGCCGGCGCCGCGGCGCGGTGCACTCGCCCGCAACGTCGGGCCGAGACGTGCACCGCCACCGCGAGCACCGCGCCGGAGCCGGCGAGCCAGGGCAGCAGGCCGCGCGCCGCGGCCATGCCCAGGGCCGTCGACGCCGCCACCAGCACGACCGAGGCCGTGTGGCCGAGCGCCATCGGCGCCAACGCCCGCCAGGCCTGCGCGCGCCGGCCCGCACGCACGCCCCACGCGGCCACCAGGCCCCAGCCCGTGGCGGGATTCAAGCCGTGCAGCGCGCCGACGCCCGCCACCGCCAGCCAGGGTCCGATGCCGTTCATGGCGTTCCCGTCGCACGACCGCGCAGCGTCAGGCGTTCGAGGCGCAGCACGCCGACGCCGCGGGCGCGGGCGCGTCCTCGTAGCGGTCGTGGTGGCGCACCCAGGCCATGCCGTACTCGTCGCGCTCCTCGTCACGGCCCTTCGGCGCCAGGTCCAGCAGGTGGTACGTGCCCATCATCACCTCCACGCCGCGGCCGAAGGTGGAATAGGTGTGGAAGACCTGTCCCGCATCGTCCTTGCAGAAGAAGCTGATGCCCGGCGCCTCCTCCTTCGGGAACGCGGTCATGTGCCAGTTGTAGTAGACCTCGCCCCCGCTGCGCGTCCCTTGGGGGAAGCTGACGTGGAAGTCGAGGTTGAAGTCGTTGCCGCTGGCCGATGCCCACTTGAACGGCCAGCCCATGCGCCGGCGGAAGCGCTCGATCTCGGGCAACGGGGCGCGCGACACGAGCAGCACGCTGACGTCGCGATGCTGCAGGTGGATCTCCGCGCCGACCAGGTGGTCGGCCATGAACGAGCAGCTCTTGCAGCCCTGCTCCCAGCCCGGGCCCAGCATGAAGTGCTGCACCATCAGCTGGCGACGCCCGTCGAACAGCTCGGACAGCGAGCGCGGGCCGTCCGGCGTATCGAAGACATAGGGCTTGTCGACGCGCACCCAGGGCAGCGCACGGCGTTCGCGCGCCACCTGGTCGCCCAGTCGGGTCAGCTCCTTCTCGCGCGCCAGCAGCTGGCGGCGGCGCTCGGTCCAGTCGTCGAGCGAGGCGACGGGGTGCGGGACGTCGTGGCGTGTCGAGGTTGCGGTGTTCATGGCAGGCTCCTTGGTGGGATGGTCGAGTGGACGAGGCGGAAGGAAATGTCCGCCTCACTGGATGGTTAGGAATTGGACGCAGCTGCCCGGCAACCCCTCGGCGCGGGCGCCTGCGCCCGGATCGGGCCGGGGCCGGCCGGTCAGGCCGCCGTCTTGCGCGGGCGGCGGACGGCGCGCACCTTGCCGCTTCGGCCGCCGCCGCAATAGAACAGGCCGGCGCCATCGGACTCGAGGCCGCTGACGCCGGTGCCCGCGGGCATGCTGACCCGCTCGAGCACCGTGCCGTCGGCCGGGTCGATGTGGCGCAGCTCGCTCTCGTCGCCTTCCCAGGTGCCGTGCCACAGCTCGCCGTCGACCCAGGTCACGCCGGTGACGAAGCGGTCGGAGGCGATCGTGCGCAGGATGGCGCCGGTGGCCGGGTCGATCTGGTGGATGCGGCGGTCGCGATGCTGGCCCACCCACAGGCTGCCTTCGGCCCAGGCCAGCCCGGAGTCGCCGCCGTCGCCCGGCGCCGGGATCGACCCCAGCACGCGGCCGCTGGCGGCGTCGATCTTGGCGATGCGCTTCTCGGCGATCTGCCAGAAGTGCTTGCCGTCGAACGCGGTGCCGGCATCGCAGGGTTGCTCGACGCGGCGGGTCTCGGCACCGCTGTCCGGGTCGAAGGCCAGCAGCGCACCGCCGGTGGCGGCCCACACGTGGCGGCCGTCATGGGTGACGCCGGCGACGCTGTCGACCCCGTCGAACGCGTACTCGCGCACGATCTCGGCCGGGCGGGCGGGCGGGAGGGCCTTGCGGGAAGTCATCGTCGCATCCTTCGTGGCGCCACCGTGGCGCGTTGGAATGCACTCTACCCAGGCGGGAGCGCGGCGGGGAGTAACAAGATCGTCGTGAATCCGGCCAGCGGCGGCGCGAGCCAGCGCCGCGCCCGGGCGTGCCCCAGCGCACGCACCTGGCCGTCGGCCTCCAGCTCGGCGAGCGCCCGCTGCACCGTGCGCTGGCTGGCGTTCAGCGCGAGCGCGAGGGCCGAGGTCGACCACGGCGCACCATCGGACAACAGCGCCACCAGCGATGCCTGCTCGCCCTCGATCGGCGGCGCCAGCAGCACCACCGCGCGCCCGCCCCGGGGCCGCAGCGCGAAGCCGGACGGCGTCGCATCGATCTGCGCGATATCCCGGACGAGCGCGCGCAGGCGGCCGATCTCCACCCGCAGCCGGGCACGATGCGTCTCGTCGGGATCGCGAAAGCCGAACGCGCCGGCGATGAGCGCCTCGCGCTCGACGTCGCCGGGCCAGGCCGCGGCCAGCGCGCGGGCCAGCGCGAACAGGACCGGCCGCCGGACCAGAGGGAACCATTGGCCACCCATGCCCACCCCGCGCCGGCAGCCGTCGACGACCAGTGCGTCCGAGGCCAGCAGCGCGGCGACGTCATCCAGGCCCAGCGCGCGCTCGCCGCCGGCGCCGATCCGACGCGCGGCCGGTTGCTCGAAGGCCTCGCGCGCGCGCGCCACCTCGGCGAGCAGCGCGGGCACCTGCGCGCGTGACGCGGCCGCGTGCGCGCGCGCCAGCGCCGCCCGCGCGGGCACGACCCGCAGCGAGCGCAGCGCCAGCTCGGCGGCGCACAGGTCGGCGACCGCCGCGAGCGCCGGCGTCAGCGCGGCGGTGGCCAGCATTCGCAACGTCGCGGCGGCCTCGTCCAGCCGCCCCAGCAGCGACAGCCGGCGCGCCGCGATCAGGTGCGCCTGCAGCGCGTTGCCACGATCGCCATGCGCCTCGAGCACCGCGGCCGCGGCGGCCAGCGCGCGCGGCGAGCCCGCGAAGTCGCGCATCGCCAGTGCCACCTCGGCTTCGGCCACGACGCAGCGCGCCCGCGCCAGCTCCTCGTGCGCCCCGAACGCACGCGCCGCCCGCTTGAGCAGCTCGCGCGAACGCGGGTAGTCGCCGAGCTGTGCCATCGCGATGCCGCGCAGCGCCAGCGCCGGCGGGTCGTCACGCAGGGCGACGCGCTTGAGCGCGCCGAGGGCGTCGCCCGCGGCGAGCGCCCGGGCGGAGGCGGCAATCAGCGAATCCATGGACGCAAGGCTAACCGGTCGCGCGGCGGACGCGGCGGAGGTGTCGGGATGTCGGGGAATCACGCCGTTCGCGCTCGCCGCAACGTCCGCACGCCGCCGCTGGCGTCCGCTGCGGCATGCGCCGGCGTGCAGCACCGGGGCAGCCGCCGTCATTCCAGGCCGTCCACGTGTCCGCGCGGAACAGCGGTGACCGGGCGTCAATGCGAGCCCGGCGGCCGCGAACTTTACGTTGCCGCGCCCTCGATTCCCACCTCTCGGCGCCGATGACCGTGACATGGGCCGGCCCCCGGCACCACCCGTTTCGAAGGAGCCGCCATGCGTCCGTTCGCCGCCTCGCTGTGCCTTGCCGCAGCACTTCTCGCCGCCGCAGGCGCCCGCGCCGAGTCGATCGACCAGGTGCGGCGCGGGTTCGCGCAGACGGTCTACGAGGACGCGGGCCCGGACATCAACCGAGAGGCCCCGCAGCCGCTGCTGCGCGCCGTGGTGGTGCTGCGCGTGCGCCTGGACGACCGCGACCGCTGGCGCGCCGAGGTGATGCGCGAGAACGATGTCGAGCCCGGCCTGACGCGCAAGGCGATCGCGAGCGTGGAGCACCTTCCCCCCGTGACGGCGGTGTCGGCGGCGCTGTCCGAGCAATTGCATCGCGAGGGCTTCGTGGAGGTGTGGCTGTTCCAGAACGACGGCCGCTTCGCGCTGAAGACGCTGGCGCTGCCGCAGCGCCGGCTCTGACGCCGGCCACGCGCCGCGCCCGCCGCGGGCCGGCGCGCGTGCGGGCGGCGACCGCAGCGCGGCCGGCTGCGAGGCCGCGCGCCCGAACATGAGCGCGTGACCCGGCGCGGCGGGCACACGCCTGGTCCGCCGCGCTGGCGCGCGCGACCGACTGCGCGTCCCTGGCCGATTCCGCGGATGCCGCCGCGAGGCCCGTCGGCCGCGACAGCGGTCGGCGTGGGATGTCGGGCACGGGTGTCATGGTCGAGGGCTGGATGCGAAGTCCGTTCAGCATCGCACGACCTCGCAACGTCCGCCCTGCGCCGAATCCGCCTTTAACCGCCCGTTCGGCGCGGCGGAGAAACGGACGACCGGCCACAGAATGGATCGATGACCATCGCATCCGTCCACAACCAGCCTTCCCTCGCATGAAGCCGATCCTCGTCCCTTGCCTGGCTGCTTCGCTGGCCCTGGCCGGCGGCCTCTCGCGGGCCGCCGCCGGCGTGCCGTCCACCGCGGGAGGCACCGAGCTGCGCTGCCCCGCCACGCTCGCGCAGGCGCCCGTGGCCGAAGGCCTGCCCAGCGGCTGGGTGCTGCACGGCGAACCAGCCGAACTGCCCGTGCAGCGCGCCGCGTTCTACGACGGCGATCCGGTGGGCCTGGCCACGCTCGCGCCGGACACCACGCGCCGCAACGGCCTCACCGAGATCTCCACCTGGTCGTTCGCCGCCACCGACTCCGCGCATGTGTGGCTCGGCTGCCTGTATCGCGATGCCACCGCCGTCGTCGCACGACCGCTGCCCGGCGGCCTGCGCCAGTGCACCACGGTGCTGCGACTGACGCCGCTGGGGGACCCGTCGGAGCCTTTGTCGGTGCGCTGTCGCTGAACCCCCGGCCCGCACGGCACGAAAACATCCATGTCGTTGGAAATGGAGGGCCGGTACGAGCCGATGCCTGCGACGACGCGGCCTCCGGCGCCAATGGACATCCCCGCCCGCGGCGCCACGTCATCGGCCGACGCGGGCAGCGGCGCGCAGACGGCCAGCGCTGCGAAGCAGTTGCAGGTGCAGGCTTTCGCCGTGACGCCCCGAGCCGCCGGGTCAACCGATCGCCGCCAGGATCCGGTCGAGCACGCCGGCCATCTCGTGCGGGCCATCGATGCACCAACGCGCGGCCGACTCGCGGCGCTCGCAGCCGATGCGCACCGTCACCCATTCGGGTCGCGCGGCGGCGAACACCGGCTCGTCGTTGACGTCGTCGCCCGCGAAGAAGGCCGCGTGCGCGCCGGCGCGCTCGATGAGGCGCTGCACGGCCACGGCCTTGTCGGGCGCGTCGGCGGCGACCGCGTTGTAGACCAGCTTGCCGCCGAACACGTGCAGGGTCGACGTGAAGCCCGCCAACACCTCCTCGATCAGCGCGCTGGCCGCCGCGCGATCGGGCGCCGTGCGGAAGTGCAGCGCCAGCGACTGGCCCTTGTCCTCGATCAGCACGCCCGCGCCGGACAGGCCGTCCGCGCGGGCGCGCACGCGCTCGCGCAGCGCGTCGAGCGCGGCGTGCGCGCGCGCGGCGCCCTCGGGATCGCCGTCGTCCTCCGCGCCGTGGTTGCCGATGATCCACGACGGCGTGAAGCCCAGGCGCTCGCGCACGTCGGCGATCTGCCGGCCGGTGACGATCGCCACCGGCCGCACCCGCGCCAGCTTCTCCAGCCGCAGCGCGATGGTGGCCGACACATGCACGTCGTCGGGCCGCGGGCGGATCGGGGCCAGCGTGCCGTCGAAGTCGAACGCGAACAGGGCCGGTGCCCGCACCAGCGCCGCCAGCGCGGCCAGGCCCTGCGGTCCGAGCAATGGCTTGAGCATCTGCGTCCCGGTCGACATCACAACCCCTGTTTCTCCGCCGCCTCGCGATAGCGCGCCACGCGGGCGTCGACGCGCGCCTTCAGGCGCCAGCGGCCCGCGTCGGTGAGCATGCGCCCGGCCCATCGGTACACGTTGAACTCGCGCACCGTCGCCCGCAGGCTGGCCATGCGGGCACGCTGTTCCGCGACGGGCATCGTGGCGGCGCGGTGCAGCGCGTCGGCCGTCTCCTCGACATGGTACGGGTTGACGATCAGTGCTTCGGTCATCTCGCGCGCCGCCCCGGCGAAGCGGCTGAGGATCAGCACGCCCTGCTCGTCGTCGCGCGCCGCGACGAACTCCTTGCTGACCAGGTTCATGCCGTCGTGCAGGCTGGTGACGATGCACATGTCGGCCGCACGGAACAGCTCGTTGACGGCGTGGCTGTCGTGATGCTGCGCCAGCAGGTGCACGGGCTGGTAGCCGGTGCGCCCGAAGCGCTCGTTGATGCGCAGCGTCAGCCGCTCGACGCGCTCCTGGAACGTGCGGTATTCCTCCAGGGAGCTGCGCGTGGGCGCGGCCACCTGCACGAACACGAAGCGCTCGATCCATTCGGGATGCTTCTCCAGCAGCCGCTCGACCGCGTTGAGCCGCTCGATGATGCCCTTGGTGTAGTCGAAGCGGTCGACGCCGACGGCCAGCGTCGTGTCCGGGTGCAGGTTCAGGCGCTCGCGCACGATGCGGCGCGCCTCCGCCACCGTCGACCAGGTGCCGATGGTCTCGTCGTCAGGCCACTCGATCGAGATCGGGTAGGCCTCCACCAGCGTCTCGTCCTCGCGGAACGAGATCGTCGAGTGCTCGTGCTCGATGCGCGCCTCGAGGAAGCGATCCACCGTCTCGATGAAGTTCTTGCAGTGGAAGCGGGTGTGGAAGCCCAGGATGGTCGAGCCCAGCATGCCCTGCAGGATCTCGCGCCGCCACGGGCAGATGCCGAAAGACTCGGGATTGGGCCAGGGGATGTGCCAGAACGTGAGGATGGTGGCCTGCGGCAGCTTCTCGCGCACCATCGCCGGCAGCAGCGCGAAGTGGTAATCCTGCACCAGCACGACCGGGTCGTCGCTGCGGGCCTCCGCGACGACCGCGTCGGCGAAGCGCTGGTTGACGGCCTTGTACGTCTCCCAGTCGGATTCCCGGAACACCGGCCGCACGTGCGCCACGTGGCACAGCGGCCACAGGCCCTCGTTGGCGAAGCCGAAGTAGTAACCCTGCTCCTCCTCGGGCGACAACCACAGGCGGCGCAGCTGGTAGTCGTCGTGTCCGGGCGGGACGGCGACGCGGTCGTGCGAATCGACCACGTCGCGATCGGCGCTGCCGCTGCCGTGCGCGATCCAGGTGCCCGAGCAGGCGCGCATCACCGGCTCGACCGCCGTGACCAGCCCGCTGGCCGGCCGCTTGACGACGATGCTGCCGTCCTTCCTGCGCTCATGGATGTAGGGCTCGCGGTTGGACACCACGATCACCTGGTCGCCGCGCAGCTGCGTCATCAGCAGCTTGTGCAGGCGGTCGGCGCTCCAGTCGGCCTCGGGGCCCTGCATGCGGCGGTATTCGTCCTCGAGGTCGCGCAGGCGCTCGCGCAGGTCCGCGGCGAAGGGCTGCAGCTCCACCGAGGCCATCGAGTTGCCGCCCCCGGTGATCGGGCTGATGATGCCCTCCCCGCGCAGCAGCGCGCGCACGCCGTTGACCCAGCCGCGCCAGCTCAGCTGCGCCACCACCATGGTGATCAGGGCCATCACGAAGCCCAGCACCGCGATCAGGCCGACGAGGTAGCGGCGGGTGTCCTGGCTGCGCTTCTCGATGAAGCTCAGGTCGTGCAGCAGCACCAGGCGGCCGACGGTGACCGGTGGCGTCTGCGCCGTGGCCTCGGAGGCCACCGCCGCCGCGGCCGCCGCGGCCAGACCGTCGTCTGCGGCGGACGCGCCGTGCGCCGCGCTGGCGGCCGCCGCGGCCGCCGCCTCGCTGGCCGCCTCCGCGGCAGGCGTGGGATGCGGCTGGTCGACGACCTCGTGCATCGCCACGTGCACCGCGCCGCCATTGAGCAGCAGGCGCGGGTCGCGCTTGGAGCTGATCTGCAACGCGTCGAAGCAGTTCAGGTCGGCCGGGAAGGCGGGCGTGCGCACCAGCAGGCGGCCGTCGGGGCTGCACAGGCCGATCGCGAACAGGCGCTCGTCCTGCACCGCGCGGTCGAACAGCTTCTCGAGCTGGCGCAGCCGGTTCGAGCGCACCGCCTCCACCACCGAGTCGGACAATGCATTGGCCACGACGGCACCACGGCTATCGAGGTCGCGCGAGAACCAGCGCAATGTGACACCATCGACCAGCGGCAGCACCAGGTACGCGGTGGCGATCACCACGGCGATGAGCGGCAACAGGAAACGAAGTTGCAGCCGGATCGTCTGCACGATCGGCCAATGCAGGAATGCAGGCCCGGCGCTTGCCGGCGGAACCAACGTTCCGGAGGTTCTGTCTTTGTTCAACGGACGATCCATATTCTTGAAACCGAAGGCGCCCAAGGAAACATGAGCAATCCTCCCGTCGTTTCGAACGCGCACCCCGCATCGCTGGATCTGGCGATGATCGGCAACTGCGCCGTCAGTGCCCTGGTCGACGCCCGGGCCCGCGTGCTCTGGTGCTGCATGCCGAGGTTCGACAGCACACCGGTCTTCGACGCGTTGATGCAGTCAGCAAACGGTGTACCCGACTCGGGCGCCATGGCATTGGAGATCGAGGGCCTGGCCCGCAGCGAGCAATCCTACGACCACGGAACGGCCATCCTGCGAACGCGGATGTGGGATGGCCAGGGCCAGTGCGTCGAGATCGTGGACTTCGCCCCGCGCTTCGTCACTCGCGACCGCGTGTTCCGCCCGGCGCAGCTCGTCCGCCGTATCCGACCGTTAGCGGGCCGGCCGCGCGTGCGCGTCACCGTGCGCCCGCACGGCAGCTGGGGCGCGGAGCCGCCGCAGGTCACGCGCGGCAGCCACCACGTGCGCTTCGTGATGCCCGAGATCACGGTGCGCCTGAACACCAGCGTGCCCATCACCTACCTGATGGACGGCACCTGGTTCGCGCTCGACCGCGAGATGAGCCTGTTCCTCGGCCCCGACGAGACGATGGCCGGCGGCATCGACGAGACGGCGCGCGAGTTCGAGGACCAGACCTCGCTGCACTGGCGCCACTGGACGCACCGGCTGGCCGTGCCGCTCGAGTACCAGGACGCCGTCATCCGCGCCGCCATCACGCTCAAGCTGTGCCAGTACGAGGAGACGGGCGCGATCGTCGCCGCGATGACGACGAGCCTGCCCGAGGCACCGCACAGCGGGCGCAACTGGGACTACCGCTTCTGCTGGCTGCGCGACGCCTTCTTCGTGGTGCGCGCGCTCAACGGCCTGGCCGAGGTCGGCACGATGGAGAAGTACCTGGGCTGGCTCACCAACGTGCTGCACAAGGAGGCCGGCTCCGGCCACGTGCAGCCGCTGTACGGCATCGGCCTGGAGCGCGACCTGGCCGAGTCCTTCGTGCCGCACGCGAGCGGCTACCGCGGCATGGGCCCGGTGCGCATCGGCAACCAGGCGCACGAGCACTTCCAGCACGACACCTACGGCAACATCATCCTCGCCTCGGCCCAGTCGTTCCACGACCATCGCCTGTTCCGCCGCGGCGACGCGTCCGACTTCGCCGCGCTCGAGACGATGGGCGAGCAGGCCTGGCGCCTGCACGACCAGCCCGATGCCGGCATCTGGGAGCTGCGCACGCGCGCCCGCATCCACACTTCGTCGTCGCTGATGTGCTGGGCCGCATGCGACCGCCTCGCGCACATCGCGCGCCGCGTGGGCATGCCCGAGCGCGCCGCGTTCTGGCGCGAGCGCGCCGACGTGATCCGCGGCAAGATCCTGCAGTTCGCGTGGAACGACAAGCGCCAGGCCTATGTCGAGAGCTTCGGCGGCAGCGAGCTCGACGCGAGCGTGCTGCTGATGGGCGAGGTCGGCTTCCTGCCGCCCAACGACCCGCGCTTCATCAGCACCGTCGAGGCGATGGAGTGCACGCTGTGCGACGGCCATTTCATGCGCCGCTACGAGGCCGCCGACGACTTCGGCCGCCCCGAGACGACCTTCAACATCTGCTCGTTCTGGCGCGTCGACGCGCTGGCGCGCATCGGCCGCCGCGACGAGGCGCGCGAGGCGTTCGAGGCGCTGCTCGCACGCCGCAACCCCATGGGCATCCTCAGCGAGGACATGAACCCCGACACCGGCGAGCTGTGGGGCAACTTCCCGCAGACGTACTCGATGGTGGGAATCATCCACGGGGCACTGCGGCTGTCGGCGCCGTGGGACTCGGTGGTCTGAACCGCCCACCATTGCACGCCGGCGGCCTGCCGGAGGGTGTTCGACCCGGATGCGGGATCCCGCCGGACGTGGGATAGTACGCCCTGCTCAATCGAACCCAAGGGCCTTCATGCTCTCCCAGGCCCAATGGCAGGCGCACAAGCGCGCCATCGTCGATCGCTACGCCACGCCGAGCGATGTCCGCGGTTCCCTGCAATTGCTGTCGGTTGTCGCACCGATCGCCGCACTCTGGATCGCGATCTCGAGCGCCTCGCCCGACTCGCCCTGGCTGGCCGCCGCGGCGACCTGGTGCCTGAGCCTCTTTCTCCTGCGCGGCTTCGTGCTGATGCACGATTGCGGCCATCACAGCCTGTTCCGCAGCAGGTCGTTGAACCGCGTCGGCGGCTTCCTGCTGGGCGTCCTGGCCGGGATACCGCAACCGGTCTGGGCAGAGAACCATCGCTATCACCACGTCACCAACGGCAACTGGGCGAAGTACCGCGGGCCGCTCAACGTGGCCTGCGTGAGCGACTACCTCGAGATGGACGCCAGGCAACGGCGCCGCTATCGCCTCACGCGCGATATCCTGATGGCACCGATCGCGGGCTGCCTCTATTTCCTGGTCAATCCGCGCATCACCTGGCTGCGCGCCACCTGGCAGTTGCTGCGCCGTCGCGCCGCGCGCACGGGCGACGGCCGATCGCCGGCCGACGCGGCGCCACCGAAGCGCGTGACGACGGCGCACTACCGTCACATGACCTGGAACAACCTGGCTCTCCTCGCGGCCTGGGGCCTGATGGCCTGGGCGATCGATCCCGTGCCCTTCTTCCTGTGCTACGTGATCAGCGGCTCCCTGGCCGGCGGCTACGGCCTCATCCTGTTCACGGTGCAGCACAACTTCGAGCACGCCTACGCGAGCGCCGACGAGGGCTGGTGCCGCGACGAGGCCGCACTCCACGGCACGAGCTTCCTGGTCCTGCCGCGCTGGATCAACTGGATCACCGCCGACGCGGCCTATCACCACGTGCACCACCTGTGCGCCGGCGTCCCGAACTATCGGCTGGCAGCCTGCCACGCGGAGCATGCGGCCTTGTTCGCGAGTGTCCGGCGCGTGGGGCTGTTCGAGATCCCCGCGGCGCTCAAGCATGTCCTGTGGGACCTGAACGCGCGGCGGCTGGTGTCGGTGGCGGAGGTGATGGCGCGGGGCGCGGCGTAGCCTGACGCGCGCGACGCTCGCCTCCCGGGGAGGGACGTCGCACCGCCGCAGGCCCTGACCCGCCACGCGCCGCGTCATCGCACTGATCTGCCGGATCAGCGCGACGCGAAACCGGGGTCGAGGCCGGGGTCAGGTCTTGAATCGTGCGTTCGGCATGGGTTCGGGAGGTCCTCGTGCCTGAGGCGCTTTGCGCTTCGCGAAGGGCGAAGCGCCCAGCGCCGCAGGCAAACAAGCAGCCGGACCACCATTCGAATCGCAAAAGGCAAGACCTGACACCACAGGCCGGCACCGCTGGCCCCGATAGAAACGATCGGCCTCGATGGGCGTGCCACCGAGCCGGCGCGCGACGGCCGCGGCCAGCCCAGCGTGGAAGTGCCGCTGCCCGCCGCGCCGGTGACCAGGATGCGCGGCGCCCTGCCGTCTTCAGCGCTCACGCCGCACCGGCCAGCGCGTGCGCGGTCGCCGCATTGATCTGCCGGATCAACGCGCCGTGGTCCGGCAGGTCCGCGAGTGCGCGATCGCCGAAGCGGCGGATCTTGGCGAACAGGCGCTCCGCCTCGTCCACCTGCGTGAAATCGGCGCGCGCGGCGGCCATGTCGGTTCGATACCCCATGCCGTACAGGATGTACTGGTAGTTGAAGAACGCGAAGGTCTCGGTGTCCAGCAGGAAGTCGTAGCGCCCGGGCGGCCGGTACTTCCACTGCTCGAGGAATTCGGCCAGCTGCTCGGGGATGGACGACCGTTCGGCGTTGTCGCGCCAGAACGGCTCGCCGCGCCGGCTCAGGCAGTAGTGGAGCTTCAGGAAGTTGACGATGTTCTCCAAGCGCGCGTTCATCAGCTCGTTGAAGCGGCGCGCCGGCGCCTCGATCGGGCCGCCGTGCGGGAACATCTCCGCGATCATGCCGACCGCCGCCTCGATCAGCACCAGCCCCGTCGCCTCCAGCGGCTCGAGGAAACCTGCCGACAGCCCGACCGCCACGCAGTTGCGCACCCACTGCTTCCGGCGCCAGCCGGCGGCGAACGGGATGCGGCGCGTGGCCATCTCGGCGTGGCCGGGCCCGACGTACCCGCGCAGGATCTCCGCGGCGCGGTCGTCCGTCATGTGGTCGCTGGAGTAGACGCAGCCGATGCCGCGCGAGCCGTTCAGGCCGATCTCCCACGTCCAGCCGGCCTCGTGCGCGGTGGCGATCGTGCAGCTCTCCAGCGCCGCGTCGGCGCGACGGGAGGGCAGCTTGCACGTGAGCGCGCGATCGGCGAACAGGTGGTGGCGCGCCGAGTGGAAGCCGGCGCCCGGCGCATGGCCGATCAGTTCGGCGCGAAAGCCCGTGCAGTCGACGTACAGATCGGCCTGGAAACGCCCGTGCTGCAGCGTGTCGACGTGCTCGATGGCGCCACGCTCGTCGCGCGCGACGGCCGACAGCGTCGCCTCGACGTGGCGCACGCCCAGCTCGCGCGCGCGGTCGGCCAGCAGGCGGGCGAGCTTCAGCGCATCGAAATGGTAGGCGTAGTTCAGCGGCCCGGCGTAGGCGGCCTCGTGCGCCCGCTTGGGCGCGCGCTGCGCGGCGGCCACGCGCGCCTGCAGCGTCACCGCCTGTGCGAACGGCACGCGCGCGGCCTCGTCCTGCAGCAGCCAGTACGGCACGAGGCTCGTGCCCTCGGTGTAGAACGGCGCCTCGAACGGATGCAGGAATTCCTGGCCGGGCAGCGCCCAGTCGACGAAGCGGATGCCCTGCTTGAACGTGGCGGCCGTCTCGCGGATGAAGCGCCGCTCGTCGATGCCCAGGAACTGCAGCGTCGCACGGATCGTCGGGAACGTGCCCTCGCCGACGCCGATCGGGCCGATGTCGGGCGACTCCAGCACCGTGACCTCGAGGTGGCTGCGCTCCGACAGCACGAGGTGGCGGGCGAGGTAGGCCGCCGTCAGCCAGCCGGCGGTGCCGCCGCCCACGATGAGGATGCGGCGCTTGGGGGTCGGTGCCTGCGCGTCCACGCTTCACGCCCTCACGTACAGGTTCTTGAGCCACTGGTGGCCGGCCTGCGTGGCCTGGCCCCAGTCCTCGTCGTCCTCGGCCGCCGGCTGGACCGGCACGCCCGACGGGTTGAGCAGCTTGACGCGCCCCGCGCGGAACGCGGCCACCTTGCGCGTGACCAGCGTCAAGCCGTGCTCCAGCGCCGTGGCGGCCAGCAGGCCGTCGCGCGTGTTGGCATACGGCAGCTGCGCGCGCCGCCGCACGATGGCGGCGTCGACGGGCAGGATGCGGCCCTCGAAGGCGGGCATCACGTGGTTGTCGATCCACTGCCGCACGACCAGCCCCGCGGCGCGGTCCTTGCGCCCCAGGCGCGCCGCGGCGCTCTCGATCTCCAGCAGGTTCAGCGCCGAGATGAACAGCTTCTGGCGTGCGATGCCCGCCGCCCACGCCGCCAGCCCCGGGTCGGACTGCCCCGCCCGGGCCTTGCGCAGCTCCAGCACGACGCCGGTGTCCAGCAGGAACATCACTCGATCCTCTCGCGGTGATCCCAGGCGCCGTCGGACAGGTCGCCCGATTCGAGCTCCACCGGCTCGGGCATCGCGAGGATCTCGAGGATGTTCTCGCTCTCGCCGGACAGGCGGCGGAAGTCCGCGACGCTCATCAGCACATGCGTGGGCTGGCCGCGGTCGGTGATGAGCACCGGCTCGATGCGCGCCGCGCGCTTGGCCTGGCTGACGTCGCGATTGAACTCGCGGCTCGTGAGAAGCTTCATGGCGGCGCCCACTTGTACCTACGTACCTGCATCCTAGCAGCTCGACACCCCCCGGGGGCAACGGCCGCCGTCGGCCGCCCGCGCTCCCCCTGCTCATGGGAGCGCCTCGGCTTGACGCTGTCGCGCCGTCTCCACTAACGTGGCCCGGCGCCGGTGGGCGGCGCACCCAGGAGACCCCGCCTTGACCACGCCCCGCGTCGCCGTCATCGCCGTCCACGGCGTCGCAGACCAGCAGCCCGGCGACACCGCGCGCGCCGTCGTCGAATTGCTGGTGTCGTCCGCCCCGGACGGCACGTGCTACACGTCGTCGTCCAGCGAGGAACTGGCGCTGCGCGTGCCGCCGCTGGCGCCGCAGGCCGGCGCGGTGCCGGAAGTCGAACGCGAGTCGCAGGCCACGCCCAGCAGCGAGGACCGGACGGTGGCCAAGTCGTTCCGGCAGTCGCTGCGCTCCGACTTCCACCGCCACGGCTGGGCCGAGGACACGCCCGCCGCCGCGCTCCCGCACGCGCCCGGCGCCGCGGCGGCCCAGGCCGAGCTCGGCGTGCCGGTGGTCGACAAGGATCGCGGCATCGCGCTCACCAACTACCTGCTGTCCAAGCACCTGCGCAACGGCGCGACGCCGGAGACCTACGACACCACCTGCACCGCGCTGCAGCGCCACGGCGTCGGCCCCGACCAGCTGCGCGCCGGCCTCGACACGAAGACCGCCGACGTCGACGTCTACGAGATGTACTGGGCGGACCTGTCGCGCCTGTCCGGCTCGATGCCGCGCATCATCTCCGAGTTGTTCACGCTCGTGTTCCGCCTGTCCAAGCTCGGCCGCGGCACGGTCGACGAGATGAGCGGACAGCTGCGGCGCGCGCGCGACCCGGGCGCGCCCTGGGCGCGCGCGTACGCACGCGCCTGGAGCGTGCTCGCCTGGCTGCAGATCGCGCTCGACTGGCTGTTCGTCAACGGCCTGGCGCTGCTGTTCGCCCAGCTCGCGCTGCTGGGCGTGCTGCTGGTGTTCCTGGGCTTCACCTCGGGCCTCGCGCCCGAGATCACCCATGGCGCCGCGGCGCGCGAGGCCGCCAGGACACACCAGACCTGGCTGCACATGGGCATCGCCGGCGCGCTGATCGTGCTGGCCGGCCTGCGCCTGCTCTATCGCCGCGGCGACGGCAAGTGGACGCAGGCGGCGGCCCCGATCGCGCTCATGGTGCTGGCCGTCGCCGCGATCGTGGCCGGCGCGTTCTCGGGCCCCGGCCTGCTGCAATGGCTCACGGCCAGCACGTTCCTCGTGCTGCTGACCCTGGCCAACCAGACGATGCTGCGCATCGCCGACGACCGCTTCCCGCTGGTGCACGCCGCGGGCAGCTGGATGTGGGGCGCCTCCGCGCTGCTGATGGTGGCCGGCGCCATCCACGAGATGCCCACGCTCGACTCCGAGCAATGGCGCGAGGTGTGGGTGCACGCCGCCCTGTTCACCACCGAGACGGTGCTGCTGGCCATCAAGTGGTGGTGGATCGTCGCGGGGCCGCTGCTGCTCGCGTGGTTCGTCGCGGGGCAGGTCGCGCGGCTCGAATCGGGCTACGCCTCGCGCGCCAGCGTCGCCACGGGGCGGCTGGGGATCACGGTGTCGATGGGCATGTTCCTGGTGATGACGATGACGCTCTGGGCGCTCGGCAACAACGTGCTGAGCCAGTCCGTCGAGGGCGTCGCCTACCAGCCTTGCGTGTTCGCCTATGCGCCGGTGCAGGGCGATCCGCTGCCGGCGTCCACGGCCGGCCCCAACGCCTGCATCTGGCAGAGCCGCAATGCCGCGCGCGAGGCCGCCGCGGCGCCGATGCCCACGGCCAGCACCGTGCTGTACGATCGCTACGCGAACTCCACGAGTGCCTTCTCGGTGCTCGCCACCTTGCTGATGCTGCTGGTGGCCTACCTCGTGGTGATGTTCACGCCGAGCGTGCTCGCGGAGCTCAAGCTGATCGTCGACGCCCGCCGCGACGCCCACCGGCAGGAACTCGATCGGCGGCGCCACCGGCAAGGCGCTGCCCGGCCGCGCGAGACCGGGCCCGACCGCCGCGTGCCGCTCGCCGTGCAGGCGCAGCGCGCACGCGAGCTGGGACGCTGGCTCACGGCCGGCTACCGCCGCCTGGACCTGGCCGTGGCCGTCGTCACGGCCTTCGGCGTCGTGCTCAGCGCGGGCATCACGCTGGTCTTCCTGTCCACCGTCTGGGACCACGACAAGGTGGCGGCCTGGATCGCCGCCGCCGGACTGACCGAGGCCATGGGCTGGATCAGCGGCCTGCAGGTGCGGGCGTCCGGTGCGACGCGGACCCTGTTCGCGCCGCTGCAGGCGCTGGTCTTCAGCGCCGCGGGCATCGGCGCCGCCCTGTCGGTGCTGGGCGGGACGTTGTCGCGGCGCCTGCCGTCCCTGCGCGGCCCGCTGGACGTCGCGATGGACGTCGACAACCACTTCCGAGAGTTCCCGCGCACCGACATCCCGCGCGCCCACATCTTCTCGCGCTACGTCGCGCTGCTGGAGCACGTGCGCTCGCGCGGCTACGACCGCATCGTCATCGTCTCGCACAGCCAGGGCACCGTCATCAGCTCGGAGCTGCTGCGCTTCCTGTCAAGCCGCGAGCAGGCCGCGCCCCGGCCCGGCGACATGCCCCTGGTGCACGGCAACGCGCTGCCCCCGGTCAACCTGCTGACGCTGGGCTGCCCGCTGCGCCAGCTCTATGCGGCACGCTTCCCGGGGCTCTACGCCTGGGTGCTGGCGCGCAACGGCGCGATGTTCGGGCCGCGCGCGGCCGACCTCGGCGTGCAGCGCTGGATGAACGCGTTCTGCAGCGGCGACTACGTCGGGCGCTGGCTCTGGAGCCACGCGGGCGACGCGGCCGCGCTGCAGCACCCGATGGTCGACACGCTGGACGCCGACCCGTTCGGCCGGGCCGACGCGTACACCGGCTTCGACCCGATGCCGCCCGTCGACACGGTGCTGGACGCGGCGCGCGAGGCCGAGGTCTGCCTGGGCCTGGGCGCGCACACGCACTACTTCGAGCGGGACCAGCGCACCGTCGCCTGGATGATCGACTACCTGGTGCGCGCGCGCGCCCTCGACGACGCGGATGCGCCGGCCGGCGTCGCGCACGCGGTGCCCACCGTCGTCGCGGCCGCGGGCCAGCCGGCGGAGGTGGTGCCGGCCCAGGCCTCGGTGGTGTCGGACGGCACCGCCGCGCCGGCCGCCGCCCCGGATGCCACCACGCCGTCGCCGTCCGCGCCGTGACGGACCGGCGACGGGGCTGAACGACCGCCCGGCATCCCGATTGCCGAGGAAACTGCAAAGCCGCCATGCCGGCGGTCCGGCCTCGGCGCGGTCCGGCGCCGCAATGCACAAGGAACGACCATGAACACCGCCCGCCTGTCCTCCCTCGCCGCGCTCGCCTGCGCCGCCGCGCTCGCCGCCTGTTCCACCACCGCCAGCGTCACCAAGCCCGGCGAGGGCGACCACCCGAGCACGGCCGAATCGCGCCACGCGGTCGATGCGAGCTATCAGGAGACGCTCGAGCGCCTGTATGCCTCCGACCCCGGCACCCGCGAGCTGGTGGCCAAGGCGCGCGGCGTGCTCGTCTTCCCGCGCGTGATCTCGGCGGGCCTGGTGATCGGCGGCGCGTACGGCGAGGGCCAGCTGCGCGTGCACGGCCGGGTGGACGGCTACTACCGCACCACCACCGGCTCGGTCGGCTGGCAGATCGGCGCGCAGTCGCGCGCGCTGGTGTTCCTGTTCATGACCGAGGACGCGCTGGAGCGCTTCAAGGCCGGCCACGGCTGGTCGGGCGGCGTCGATGCCTCCGTCGCGCTGCTCACCGTCGGCGCCAACGGCCAGATCGACGCCAACGCGGCGCGTGCCCCGACGCTGGCCTTCGTGATGACCAACGCCGGCATCATGGCGGGCGCGACGCTCGAGGGCACCAAGGTCACGCGCATCGACGATTGATGTCCATCCCGGCAGCGCAGGCGCTCGATTGCCGGGGCCTGCGATTCGCCGCGGCGGGACAGAATCCGGCAGACGCCACCGCCCGGGACACGCCATGACCTACGCCGCCGAGACCCACCGCTACGACGGCCGCATGCCTTACCGGGCCTGCGGGCGCAGCGGCCTGAAGCTGCCCGCGATCTCGCTGGGCCTGTGGCACAACTTCGGCGACACCACGTCGCCGGCCGCGCAGCGCCAGATCCTGCGCACCGCCTTCGACCATGGCATCACGCACTTCGACCTCGCCAACAACTACGGGCCGCCCTACGGCAGCGCCGAGATCAACTTCGGCGAGCACCTGCGGCGCGACTTCCGCCCCTACCGCGACGAGTTGCTGATCTCGAGCAAGGCCGGCTGGGACATGTGGCCGGGCCCGTACGGACAGGGCGGCGGCTCGCGCAAGTACGTGCTCGCAAGCCTCGACCAGAGCCTGAAGCGCCTGGGGCTGGACTACGTCGACATCTTCTACTCGCACCGCTTCGACCCCGACACCCCGCTGGAAGAGACCATGGGCGCGCTCGCCAGCGCGGTGCAGCAGGGAAAGGCCTTGTATGTCGGCATCAGCAGCTACTCCGCCGGCAAGACGCGCGAGGCGGCGGCGATCCTGCAGCGCATGGGCGTGCCGCTGCTGATCCACCAGCCGTCATACAGCATGCTCAACCGCTGGATTGAGGACGAACTGCTCGACGCGCTGGACGACACCGGCGCCGGCTGCATCGCGTTCAGCGCGCTGGCGCAGGGCCTGCTGACCGACAAATACCTGGATGGGGTACCCGAGAACTCGCGCATCCGGCGCGAGGGCGGCGGCTCGCTCAAGCCGGAGCACCTCAACGCAAAGAACCTGGCGCACGTGCGGGCGCTGAACGACATCGCCCGCAGCCGCGGCCAGACGCTCGCCCAGATGGCCACGGCCTGGGTGCTGCGCGATCCGCGCGTCACCTCCGCGCTGGTCGGCGCGAGCCATGCCGACCAGATCGCCGACCTCGCCGGTGCCATGAAGCGCCTCGACTTCTCGCCGGACGAACTGATCGCGATCGACCAGCACGCGGTCGAGGGCGGCATCAACCTCTGGCAGAAGCCGTCGACGGACCAACGACCCGGGTAAGACCTGCTCCCCCGCGTTCGATGCTGCACGAGAATCGAACGCCAAAGGGAGAGCGGATGAACGCCTGGAACGAGTTGTCGACCGCGGGCCGCCTGGGCCGCCGGGGCTTCTGGCTGCGCAACGCGCTTGTCCTGCCGGCCTGCCTGTTCGTGTGCATCGCCGCCGACTCGCAGCTGGGGCCGGCCGCGGGGCTCGCCGCCGCCGCGCTCACCACCTTGTTCCTCGTCTCCACCTGGGGCCGCCGCCTGCATGACCGCGGGCGCTCCGCCTGGTGGCTGCTGCTGGCGGCCGTGCCCGTGATCGGCGCGCTGGCGCTGATCGTCGACTGCGCCTTCCTCGGCCCGCGCGACGCCGCCGCCCGTTTCGGCGCGCGTCCCGGCATCGTCCTCGACTACCGCACCGTCTCATGACGCATACGACCGACCACCACATCGTCAACGACGTCACGCAGCTCAACCCCGTGCGCGTGATGGCCATCGTCGCGCCGACCTCGGTGGAGGAGGTGCAGGAAGCGCTGCGCCGCACCAGCGGGCCGGTGTCGATCGGCGGCGGCCGCTTCAGCATGGGCGGCCAGACGGCCAGCCCGGGCAGCCTGCACTTCGACATGCGCTCGATGAACCGCGTCCTGTCGTTCTCCCCGGGCGACCGGACGATCCGCGTGCAGGCCGGCACGCGCTGGTGCGACATCCAGGCGTTCATCGACCCGCACGACCTGTCGGTCAAGATCATGCAGACATACGCCAACTTCACGGTGGGCGGCGCGCTGAGCGTGAACTGCCACGGGCGCTACGTGGGGCTGGGGCCGCTGGTGCTGTCGGTGCGCAACCTGCGCATCGTGCTGCACGACGGCAGCGTGGTCGACTGCGACCGCCAGCGCCATCCCGAGATCTTCTTCGGCGCCATCGGCGGCTACGGCGCGCTGGGCGTCGTGTGCGAAGTGGAGCTCGATCTCGCGGAGAACCGGCGCGTGAAGCGCACGCACGCCGTGATGCCGCTGTCCGAATACTGGGCGCACTTCAAGAACACCGTGCGCAACAACCCGAAGGCGGTGTTCCACAATGCCGACCTGTACGCGCCGCACTTCACCACGCTGCGCTCGGTGACCTGGGTCGAGACCGACGAGCCGGCCACCACGGCCACGCGGCTGCAGCCTCTGCGCAGGTCCTATCCGCTGCACCAGTACTTCATGTGGGCCATCTCCGAGACGCCGTTCGGCAAGGAGCGCCGCGAACGCCTGATCGACCCGCTGCTGTACCTTCGCAAGGCCGTGCACTGGCGCAACTACGAAGCCGGCTACGACGTCGCCGAGCTCGAGCCGCCGGCACGCGAGCACCGCACCTACGTGCTGCAGGAGTACTTCGTGCCGGTCGGCAAGCTCGAGGCATTCGTGCCGCTGATGGCCGCGATCCTGCGGCGCCACCGCGTGAACGCGATCAACGTGTCGATCCGCCACGCGATGCCCGACGAGCACACCGCGCTGGCATGGGCGCCTGTCGAGACCTTCGCCTTCGTGCTGTACCACAAGCAGCGCACCCGCGAGAACGCGCGCAATCGCGTCGGCGTGTGGACGCGCGAACTGATCGACGCCGTCACCTCGGTGGGCGGCAGCTACTACCTGCCCTACCAGCCGCACGCCACGGTCGAGCAGTTCCACCGCGCGTATCCGCAGGCGGCCGACTTCTTCGCGTTCAAGTGGGAGATGGATCCGCACTTCCGCTTCACCAACTCGCTATGGGACAAGTACTACCGCGCCTGGCTCGAGCGCGCGCAGCCCGCGCCGGCGCCGCGCTTCACCAGCGAATTCCACCAGGTGTTCGGCGACGTCCACCTGTCCGACGATTTCTACCGCTTCCTGCAGGCGGTCTTCCGCACGGTGCCGGAGGACCGGCTGCACCACCTGATCCGCCAGGCCTGCCAGCTGCATCGCGACGAGGAGAGCGTCTACCGGCACGTGCAGCGCGAGTTCGGCAGCGTCAAGCCGCTGCTGGCCGACCTCACGCACGCCCTGCCCTCGCTGGTCAGGCAGAAGCAGGAGATGACGCGCCAGACGCTGCAGGTGCTGGGCCCGCGCCGCCAGTTCACGGGCTATGCCGAGATCGGCTCGAAGGGCCGCTACTTCCGCGGCCTGGCGTCGGCGCTGCAGATCAAGGGGCCGACATGGTTCATCGACGAGCGCCCGCAATCGTTCTCGCCGCCCGACATCATGGAACGCGGCCAGCTCGCCAGGCTCGGCACGCAGCTGCCGCTGGACGACTACGCGCCCCTGCCGGACGCCATCGCCGACCAGAGCCTGGACTTCGTCGGCTGCTACGTCGGCCTGCACCACATGACGGTGGACAAGCTCGGGCCGTTCCTCGCGTCGATCCGGCGCGTCCTGCGCCCGGGCGGCGTGTTCATCGTGCGCGACCACGACGTGCGCGACGAGAGCCTGCGCGCCATCGTCTCGCTGGCCCATACCGTCTTCAACGCGGGCCTGGCCGAGACCTGGGAGACCAACGCCGCCGAGCTGCGCTTGTTCGAGCCGGTGGCCACGTGGGTGCAGCGCCTGGACGACGCCGGCTTCGACGACTCGGGCCTCCGCATCCTGCAGGACAACGACCCGACCGACAACACGCTGCTGTGCTTCGTGCGCCGCGCCGACGGCGTGGCGGGCACCCGCGCCGCCGCGAAGGCGGTGTCCGCGTGACGCGCACCGCAGCGCTGGCGCGCGCGCTCGCGTCACGCGCGCGGGGGCTCGCCCGCTCGCTCGCGCTCGTGGGGGCCTGCGCGCTCGCGGGTGCGGGTGCGGCCGCGGGCGCGGCTGGCCTCAAGCTGGCCACGGAGCCGACCGCGGGCGTCGCGCCGGCGGTCGCCGCCTCGGGCCCGCTCACCGCGCCGCCCGAGCATCGGCGGCCGCCCGACCAGACCTTCCTGACCTTCCCGGAATGGTTCCTGGTGCACAGCCCGGCCGAATACGCGCACTACCTGGCCGGCGGCGAGCGCGTCAGCGCGTTCCCGCTGTTCGCGCACATCGGCCAGTTCTGGCAGGCCTACGGCGCCGTCACGCACGAGGTCTCGCGCTTTCCGTTCAACGGCGGCTACCACCTGATGATCTGCGTCATCGGCACCAGCACGACGGTCGAGTACTCGCTCAAAGGCGTCTACGAGCACACGATCGGCCGCCTCGCCGAGGCCACGGTGTCCGGCCGCGAGCCGGTGCCCGAGCAGCGCTTCGCCGCGGCCTATGCCCAGCGCTACGTCGACTTCATCCGCGTCGACCCCTGGTATCTGTTCAACTTCGGCGCCGAGTTGAAGGCCTTGTGGTCGGACGTGCCGACCCACGGCCCCAACCTCGTGCGCCGCTGGGAGCGCCGCTTCCTGCTGACCACCGAGCTGCTGGTCAAGAGCGGCTATGGCCAGCTGATCAAGCTGGCGACGCACTCGATCTACGACCCGCCCAAGCCCGTGACCGCCGTGGTGCTGACATCGCCGCCCCCGCGCGACCCGGTCGGCCACCCCGACTTCGTCGTGCTCCAGGCCGGCGGCCACGAGACGCTCGCCACGCTCCCACGCTACGAGGGCTTCACCGCCTATTCGCGCTGGCTCGCCGCCAACCACGCCGACTTCCGCGAGATCGCCGGCAACGACGGCGAGGTGCTGGTGAGCCTGCTCGTCCCGATGGCCTGGCGGCCCGCGACACCGGCGCGCGTCCTGTTCGAACAACCCATCCTGACCATGCCCGGCCGCGAACGCAGCGTCCTGGCGCTCCCGATCGCGCGCCTGGGCACCCTGCTGCGCGACGTCGACCACGATCCCGCGCTGCGGGTCGAACACGTGTACGACTTCTGAGCGGCGAGGGCGAAGTCAGCGCTCGAATGCGCTGGCGAGGCACGTGATCGATAACCGTCCGCTCCTGGCCGTCTGCTGCCACACACCGAGTCCGGTGTGACGTTGGACCAGGACAAGCATCGTGGTCGCTGTCAAGGCGTTTGCGGCGCATTGAGATAGTCCCACACCGTCGAGATCACGACGGAGCCTTCACCGACGGCCGATGCGACGCGCTTGACCGAGCCGGCCCGGACGTCGCCGACCGCAAAGATGCCGGGCTCCGACGTGGCGTACGGCGAGCTGCCGCCGACCGCCTCGCCCGTCATGACAAAGCCCTTCGGGTCCAGGTCGACAAGTCCCGTGAGCCATTCGGTGTTCGGTGCTGCGCCGACCATCACGAAGACACCGCAGACCGGGACCTGGCGTGTCGCGCCATCATGGAAGTCGCGGATCGTGACTGCCTCCAGCTTGGCCGTGCCGTGAAGTGCCGTGACCTCGCGCGCGTACTCGATCGAGATCTTCGGATTGGCCTGGAGCCGGCTGGACAGGTAGTTCGACATGGACGCGGCCAGAGAGCTGCCGCGGACGAGCACTCGGACGTGGCGAGCGAAGCGGCTCAGGAACATGGCGGCCTGACCCGCCGAATTGCCCCCGCCGATGACCACGGCTTCTGCATCTCGACAGAAGCGCGCCTCGTTCTCAGTGGCCGCGTAGTAGATGCCCGCACCTTCGAATTCGGCCGCGCGATCGAGTTGAAGACGCCGGTAATGAACCCCGGTGGCGACGACGATGGCTCGGGCCCGGACGCGCTGACCGCCCTCGAACGTACTGCAAAAGGCGCCGTCCGCCAGGCGCTCCAGTTTGACCACGCGCCGCGGCGTGACAAAGCGGGTTCCGAACTTCATGGCCTGCACTTCGCCGCGCCAGACCAGGTCCGCGCCGGAAATGCCTGTCGGAAAGCCCATGTAGTTTTCGATTCGGCTCGACATCCCAGCCTGCCCCCCAATGGCGACATCCTCCACCACGAGGGCCTTCAGGCCTTCGGCTCCGGCGTACACGGCGGCGGCAACGCCCGCCGGGCCACCACCGACGATCACCACTTCAAACGCATCCTCTTCAGGGAGGTCGTAGCTCAGGCCGAACAGCCGGGCGACCTTCTCCGGTGTCGGATCGGTCACCACCTGGTCGCGCCCGAAGATCACGGTCGGTCGATCCGTCCTGATCCCGCACGCCACCGCGAGCTGCCCGGCCTCGGCACTCCCGAGCGCGTAGGAGGCGAATGGCAAATGGTTGCGACTCGCGAATTCGGCGACGCGTTGCACATCGCGGTCCATTTCCTCGCCCACCAGCGCCAAGGCACTCCAGCCGACCTCCAGTTGCCGGCGATGTCGGGCAGCCAGTACCGTGATGATGTGGTCCGACATCTCGGGGATTTCGGACATCAGACGGAGCATCGCGGCACGGGGCACCTCGATCACCCGGGTATCGCAGGCGGCGCGCATGGGCATCGACCAGGAGCCGCCGCTCAGGAAGCCGATCCCGCCCATGAACTGCGTCGGGCCGAGCGTGAACGGCATGAAGCGCTCGTCGGTGAACGGATTGACCACTTCGACCTCGCCGTCCACGACATACGTGAAGCGATCCATCGGATCGCCATGTCGTGCGAGGAGCATTCCAGCGCGGTAGTCCACTTCCGTGCCCGCTCCTCGCAGGGCCCTGACGTGCGCGTCCGCCAATGGCGTGCGCTGCATTTCAGTCAGATCGCGGCCGATGCTTTCCATTGCAAACTCCCGGTGGTCTGGTTCAGTGCCTCGAGAAGAGCGACCTCGCGAGGAGCATAGGGTCGCATTCCCGCCGAGGCCATTTGTGGTTCGTCAAGTGACGGTGTAGATGATGCCTTGCTCGCTCGGCAACCGGCCGGTAATGGCCGTGTCGCGCCGTAAGCAGCTCACTCACCGTGTTGAAACAATGTCGGCTCCTCTTCGCAGTTCCGAAGGTCGATAGTCCATGCGCCTTCAGAATCCGGCCGCGACCTGTTCGCATCTGAACCGTGAGACTCATTGGGTGCAGACCGGCCTCTCCCGCCTTCGACACGGAAACCGTGTACCGCAACGGCACTGAATCGACCTCGATAGGACGGCTGTTCCTCTTCGGCAGTGTCATTTCAATGGATTGAGGCTTGGGCTTGCAATCCGGTCGCTGGCTTCCGGAGCGGCTGGTATGGCCGAAAGCGCGCCTCAAGCGTCATGGACGCACGTCAGCCGTGAGCGATTAAGGCAATCTCGACGAGAAGGATAGTCCACCCGAGAAGCTGTGCAATCGGCTTCTGCCGAAGGCATCCGAACGCCACGGCTGCCGAAGGTAGCCACACTGCCAAGCTCCAAAAGATGCTGGCCCCGATGAATGGCGCATGAAGCTTCGCATGGATCATGGCCAGCAGCAGACCAGCCAGGATGCCTGCCAAGGCGAGCTCGATCAGCTTCGATGCCGAATGTCGCTTCTGCTGACCCATCTTCTCAGCAAGTTAGAGACCAAGCCGTGGCGACGTGGCCATGGAACCGCGAAGCGGACGTTCACCGAAGACCGCTTGTGGCCGGTTGCGGGCGAGACGATGCATGCGCGCCACCGTCGGGCGGCCTATTGGCCACCAAGCGTGCCCTTTGCTCGGAGCCGCTCACTGCGCACCCAACCCATGACTGGATCACCGTTTGGCTTAGTGAACATCACAGAAGTCCAGCCTTCGAACTCAGAATATCCAATTAGTGAATCGCCGGCGATCACAAACTTGTCTGCCAGCCTGCACGCCTTGTCCGGCGCTGAATAGAGGAAGAGGCGTGGCCCGTCTGTCACGACGAAGCAGACGCGTGGAACAAGTAGCGTCGGGTTAGCGTGGGCTCGCTTGCCAGCCTCTTCGCATGCTCCGTCGCCCGCGAAGACGCCCTGGGTGAGCATGGCCAATAGGAAGCCGGCAACAAGCGCTTTCGTCATCGAGCTAGGTTACCCGAAACTGAACGTTGGCCGAGGTCAGCTCCTGGCCCCGTGCTGCCTGGCAGCGGTCGGAGCGATCGAGTACTGCGAAACAGCCGCTGAGAATATCCGCCGGGGCGTGACTCGGGCGACCGGAACGGCGTAGGACCTGGCCAGCGGTCCACTCGAGGTCGCTTCGACCGTGGGCAGGGAGATCGCCGCGCAGCTCGCGGCGCAATTGCGCGGCCGGCCCGCGAGGATGAAAATGTCCGGCGTAGGAGATCGAATCCGTTCAGCAGGGATGCAAATGAAAATCAACGAGCTTGAAAGCGACTGGCCTGCGATCAGCGCTTTGCTGGACGAGGCGCTTGCGCTGCCCGCGGCAGCTCGCGGTGCTTGGCTCGAAGCGCGCACGGACCTCGAGCCGACACGCCGCTCGGCGGTCGAGCACATCCTGTCACGGCAGGCTGACGTCGACAGTGACGACTTCCTGGGCAGGCTGCCGCCGTTGATGCAAGGGCTGCCACCCGCTTCCGGCGCCTTCGCGGAGCCGGAAGTGGGAACCCTGGTGGGCCCCTGGCGCATCGTCGCGCCTCTGGGCCAGGGCGGCATGAGCACCGTCTGGCGCGCACGTCGCGATGATGCCCGGCCGGCGCGCGAGATCGCACTGAAGCTGCCGCATTGGACCTGGGGCGGCCACTTCGCGGAGCGCCTGGCGCGCGAGCGGGACATCCTCGCCACGCTGGAGCACGCGCACATCGCCCGGCTTTACGACGCAGGGCTCGATGGCGCGGGACGGCCTTGGCTCGCCATGGAACTGGTGGAAGGCCAACCGATCGACCTGGCGTGCGAGCGTGCGAACGCCAGCGTCCATGCACGACTGGCGATGCTGCTGCAGGTGTGCGATGCCGTCGCGCACGCCCATGCGCGACTCGTGGTGCACCGCGACCTGAAACCGCACAACATCGTCGTCACGCCGCAAGGGCATGTGAAGCTGCTCGACTTCGGCGTCGCCCGATTGATCGACAACGGCGTCGCCGAGCAAACGGCGCTCACTGAGGTGTCGGGCCGTGCACTGACCCCCGCCTTCGCCAGTCCGGAGCAGATCCGAGGCGAGCCGCTAGGCGTGTCCACGGACGTCTACAGCATCGGCGTGGTCGCGTTCCTGGTGCTGACTGGCCGCATGCCTTACCAGCTGCGCCGCGGTAGCGCCGCCGAGCTGGAGGAGGCGATAGCGCGCGCCAGCGTCCCGCGCATGAGCGATGCGACCGTCGATCCCGCGCGGCGGCGCGAACTGCGCGGCGACCTCGATGCCATAGTTGCCAAGGCGCTGCGCAAGGACAGCGCCGAGCGCTACTCCAGCGTCGAGGCTCTGGCCGACGACCTGCGTCGGCACCTCGACGGCCACCCGGTCACGGCAAGGCCACCGGGTCGCGCGTACCTGACTGCACGCTTCGTGGCACGCCACCGCGCCGGCGTGGGCGCCACGGCGCTCGCAGTGCTGGCGTTGAGTGGCGGCCTGGGGGTGGCGCTCTGGCAGGCGGCCGAAGCGCGCGAGGCGCAACGACTGGCTGAGCGCTGGGTACAGCGCGAGGCGGCGGTACAGGACATGCTGGTGGAGATCCTGTCGGTGGCCGTGACGGCCGACCCCGACAAGCTGCGCCAACCTGACGGCTTCAGCCGACTGCTCGAGGCCAAGTTCGACGAGCTGGAGGCGCGCTTCAAGGGCCGCACGGACGACTGGCTGGACTTGCTGGAGGTGATCTCCACCCGGCTGCCGCAGTACGGCGACTTGCAGTGCTCGTATGGCGTGGGCCAGCGCTACTTGGCGCTCCTGCAGTCTTCGCATGCCGACCCGCGGCGCATCGGGCGAGCCGCCCTGAACCAGTCTCGGGTCTTGCGGAAACTGGGCGGACCCAAGATGGCACTTCGGCTGGTGAACGCGGCGCTGGCGCAGTTGCCGCCCGGGGCGGACAACGCGTCGCTCAGGTCGGCACTGACGGCGGAGCGTGACGTGTTGGTGCATTGACCGCCGCGGCCATCGCGGCCCGCTCCAGGCCGATGCGTCGCAGCATCAGCACGCCGATGGCGCAAAGCGGGATCCAAGGCACAGCCGGTATGCCTGCGATGAATCCCGGCACCGTGTACCAGTGCGAGAACGCGGCATGCGGGTTGGGATACGCGAACCCGCGCGCCAGCAGAAAAGCCAGGCCCAAGCCGCTCACGATCTGCACGCTCCCGGCAGCGCCGCGGCTCAGCCAGCCGACGCGCATCAATGAACGCGCGAATGCGGCCGTCGCGATGTAGGTGAGCGAGCTCCCCAGGAACAGTGCGGCCATCGACAGCGAGTCCAGCGCCGTCAGTTCGCGCAGGCGACCCGACACCGACGCAGCCCAGGTGTAACCCAGATCCACGGCCACGTAGTCAACGCGTTGCACCAGGGCGAACGTCACGTACAGCGGCGTGGCCAGCCAGATGGCCGCCAGGCCGACGCTGCCATAAAGGCGATCGCCGGCGCCCCCTGACGCCTCCTTGAGCAACAGCAGGCCCGCGCCGACGCACATCGGATCGATGGCCAGCAGCAGGAAACGCAGTTCGTTATCCTGCACCGGCTGCTCGCGCGGCGGCCCGGCGCCTGGCAGCAGACCGAACAAGATGAAGGGCGCCACCAGCAGCGCAGCGCCCGCGGCAAGCAGGCGCAAGGTGTCATCCGCACCGGAACGGATCAACGAGGACGCGCCGGCGAACCAGAGAGCCGCCAGGCTTGCCAGCAGCGCGACAGACACGATCAGGGAGTGCACGGCGGGCGGGTAGTCGGCCGGCGCGCCGAAGATGACAAAGATGGCGATCAGGCACAGGGTGAGGATCGCCCAGGGTCGAGGCAGGGACACGACGGTTCTCCTTGCAGGTTTGGGGATGTCCACCTGAATGAACGGGAACGATCGAAAATCCGGACATCCAGCGCAAGCAATTCCGGCCCGTTACCATTGCCCGAATGGGAGAAGTCACACAGCTGATCGCGAGCGCGCGCGGGGGAGATCGCGAGGCGCTCAACCGCTTGTTCGCCGTTCTCTATCCAGAATTGCGCCAGATTGCGCACAGGCGACTGAACCGCCATGCGCGCGACGGCATCGTCGACACCACCGCGCTTGTCAACGAGTGTTTCCTGAAGTTCAAGCAGCGCGACGGCCTGACGCCAGGCGACCGGGCGCACTTCCTGGCGTATTCGGCGGCGGTGATGCGCTCCATCGTGGTCGACGCGGCCCGCGCCACCGGCGCGGAGCGCCGCGGTGGCGACGTGAGCCATGTCACGCTGGGCAGCGAACTCATCGGCTCGCTGGCGCAGGAAGCCGAGGAAGTCCTGGACATCCACGCGGCTCTGGAGGAACTCGCTCGCATGGACGCGCGCCTGGCCCAGGTGGTCGAGATGCGCTACTTCGCCGGCATGACCGACGCCGAGATCGGTGAAGCGCTGAGCCTCACTGACCGCACCGTCCGGCGGGATTGGGAAAAGGCGCGCCTCATCCTGGCGCACCTGCTGCAACGCTAGCGAGCGGCGCGCTCAACCCGCCATTGCACATTCCGACCTCGGATCATTCCGAGCCGCGAACTTGAACCCGGCGCGGCTACAACGAGCGCAGGAACGAGAGGATTTCGCGCTGCTGCGCGTCGTCCAGGTCGAAGAAGCGCTGGCGCACGATCTCAGCCTCGCCGCCATGGGCCAGGATCGCGTCGCGCAACGTGTCGGCGCGTCCGTCATGCAGGTAGCGGTCATGCGTGCCGAGTCCCACCAGGGGCGTCGTACGCCAGTCGGCGCCACCCGCGTCGCCCTGCACGATCTTGTCGTCCAGTCCGGGCCCCATGTCATGGAGCAGGAGGTCCGAATAGATCCGCACCTGGCCCGCGGCGCCATGCAGGGAGGGGACGTGGCACTTGCCGCAGCCGACATCATCAAAGGCCTTCGCGCCCGCGATGACGACGCCCGCCTCTCCGCCACGGCCCGCGTTGCTCGACAGCGACGCCGATGGCACGGGGGTCAGCGTGCGGGTCAGCAGGTATGCGGCGGCCCCGGACACCATCAACGCGAACACGCCCATCAGAAGCAGCCGCGTTCCGCCACCGGCAGCGCGCAAGGCCGCCAGCGAGGTGGTGAGCCCGAGTGCGACGGTCGTCATCATCAGCAGGAATTGGCTCGAACCGAGCATGGCGCTGCGCCACTGCGGATGGAACGTCACCATCGAGTTGGCCGTCATGACGGCCAGGAAGCCGAGGATGAACCATGGGATCGGCATGCGCCGCCGCTGCCCGGGTTCGGCTCGGGGCGGTTCGCTCCGACCTGCGACCAGCAGCAGCGGGATCAGCATCAGGACCTTGGTGAGCTTGACGAGCGTCGCGACGTTGAGCGCATCCTCGGATACGCTTGCCGATGCGCCGTAGACCTGGGCAAGTTCGAAGATGCTGGCGCCGACGGTCACGCCGAAGCTTCTCTCGTCGAGCCCCGGCAGCCAGTCGCGGGCATACATCAACGGGTATGCCAGCAATGCCACCGTGCCTGCGAGCGTGATCAGCGTGACCGCAGGACCCGCGAAGCGATCGCGCTCCTTGCGCATGGAGGCAAAGGACAGGATGGCCGCTGCTCCGCAGATGGCGGAACCCGCTGCGACCAGCAGCGCGAGTTCGGCGTCCAGACCGAACAGGCGCCGGGCCGCCCAGCGCACGGCCAGCAGCACGATCATCAGCTCCGACGCGGCGATGGCGATCGGCACAGGCCCGAGGTCGACCAGAAGCGCGCCCGTGGTGCGAAAGCCCAGCAGCACGATGCCCAGGCGCAGCAGCGTGCGCTTCGTGAAGTCCAGGCCGGGGCGCAGGCTGGGCGGGCAGCCGAAGGTCAGGCCGACCGCAAGCCCTAGCAGCATCGAGACCAGCACCGGATTGCGGGCGAGCGGATCGCCCAGGCCCGCGCCGATCCATCCCGCCGCCAGCGCGAGGCCGGCGGCCGCCCCCAGCCCGGGCAGATGTCCGCCAACGAGGCGCTTCATCGACGCCGTGCCGATCGCGATCATCGCGCTCGCTCCTGCGTCTCGGCCTGCAGGCCGGCGCGCGCGTCTTGCCGGGCCACCGGCTTGCCGCGCAGAAAGGCCGCGACCGCGTGGGCCATCGCGCCATCGTCGAGCACCTGCAGCGGTGGGCGCGGCGCCAGGAGGCTGGGCATGCCCAGTTCGTCGGCGAAGGCGGCGGCGACCATCTCGTCCAGCGTCACGACATCGGCCTTCCATCCGAAGCGCCCGATGCGCGTGGTGCCCGACGCGTCGGCGACACGGTGCACGCGGCCATGGATGCCGTCGCCCTTGGCCACCGCCTGGGCCTCGATGGCCGCGTCGTCGATTTCGTCGATGCGCTTGGCGGCGACGAGGGACAACGGCATGCGCAGCGAGACGATGTTGGCTTCGCGAGGCGCCGGCAGCAGGCCGGCTTGGGTCCGCGATCGCCGCGGCGCCACCATGCTCTGGCGGCCGTCGATGGGAATCAGCCGACCGCTGCGCGGATCCATGCGCGCCACGCGCCGGGCGAAGAATTCCTCGTTCGAACTGGCGCCAAGGCCCTGCGCGTGGCAGCTTTCGCACGACGTCGCGTTGAAACGCGGGCCCAGGCCGGTCTGCGCGTCGAAGGTGCGCGTGAACAAGCGGGCACCACTCTCCGTGCTGCTGCTCGGCAACGTCACGGCAAGAGTGTCCTGCCTGGCGCGGAACGGGCCCTGCGCATCGAAGGCCGGCAACTCCAACAGCTGGTCGCCGCTGGCACCCGGCGCGTGGGCGATGACCCAGATTGCCTGGGCGTCCGACGACACCGCGATCGCCCGCAAGGCCCCCGCGCCGAGGCCGCGCCCGTCCGCGTACGTGAGCACGGCCCGGGCAATCGCCACGCCGCTGCGCGACATCCGCAGCAGCGAGCCGTCGCCCTGGTTGGCGACGTAGAGGTCGGAGTCCCCGGACAGCGTGGTGTTGCTCGCAAAGCGCGGGCTGGCGACCTCGGGCACCGCAGGGGCCAGGTCGACGGGATGTCGCAACCAGGGCGAACGCAGGCGGTCGACGCCATCGAGGACGAACTGGCGGCCGTCGTCCTTGAGGCGGAGCACGGCGATCTGGTCGCGTGCCGCTTCGGCGACGAACAGCGCGCGGCGCGGTACCCACTGGAACGCCATCCCCACCGCGCCGGGGTCGCTGCCTTGCAGGGCGATCGTGCCGGGCGGCGCGATGCCGTCCACGCCGTCGCGCACGTGCACCTGTGTCACTGCCCCGGTGCCGGTGACGGCGGCAAAGACCGCGAATCCGGTGCCGTCCGGTGAAGGTCCGAGAAACGCGGTGCCGAAGGCACCGCTTGCAAGGCTGCCCGGCGTCAGCTGCGCGCTGGGCCGGCGCTCGAAATGCGATGCGAACCAGCCGCCATGCATGGTCGTCGCCGCGCCGATGCGGGGCGTGCGATTGCCGGCGAAGACGCCGCCAGCCTCGTCATTGGGTGCGTTGGCCAGCGGCGCGCCGTCAGGATCGGTGACGCTGACGGTGCCATCACCTTGCAGGCCGCGCGGCGCGTTCGCGATCCAGGGCCGGCCGAACGCGTTGTTGATTGACAGGTAGCGCGGGCTCGCGACCGCTCCCTCGGCGGCAGTACGGGCGCCGCCGTTGTGCACAGCGTTGCCGAACGCGGGCAACGCCATGCTGAACAGCTGCAGGGGCGCGCGGACGCGACGCGAGAGCGTGGCGGGGTCGGTTGGCGCGCGCAGGTCGTTTGCGGCCGGATCGATGGACAGGACCGCGCCGCCACCGGCGTCCGTCGTGACCAGCAGGCGCGGCGCATCCAGCACGTGGCCCGGCTGGGTGCCAAGCAGGAAGTCGGCGTTGGTCACGAAGGGCCCGCCCGCGTGAAAGCGCCCCACCTGGGCGAGCCCATGCGCGCCCTGCAGACCACTGGCGATGACGCGTGCCACCAGCGAGATCGCGGGCGGCGGCGTGGACGGGGTGTCCTGCGGCGAGGCCGGCGCAGCTGCGCCCAACAGCAGGGCGAGGCCGCCAGCGGCGGCGCTGCGCCGGGCGGCGAGTTGAGGACCGGCCCGGACAGTGCCCATGAGGCGAGATGACGGCATGTCGACCCTGTGATTGCGGGAAAGCGGCGCCCGGCATCGAGGCGCTCAATGGACTGAACGCGATGGCGTCCCGGTTCCGGACACGGCGCCTGAACTTTTCCTGGTCTCGTCGGGCCCGGGAGCGCCGCCTCGGGGCGCGACAAGTTGCCGCGACCTTGCGAGCCTGGCCGCCGCCATCGCCGCTGGCCGTGCGTTGGGCGTCGATCAATCCACCGTGCAGCGCCGCGCCTCCTGTCGACGCGGACGCAGCGACACGGGCGATTCGCTCGCGGCGCGTCCCGCCGGCCGGTGGCGAGCTCTGCCGTAGAAGGGGCCCCGTTGCGGCAGCGGTGCCGGCGCGCGGGCCACCACGGCCAGCGCCATCGCTGCCAAGCTCGCAAGACCGGCGGCCATCCACGCACCACAGGGCGACACACCGAGTGCGAATACGACTCCGAATGCCGCGCGCGCGAACAACCCGCGGACGTAGCCGCCCAGGAACTGCTGCGCGCCGCCCGGGCCGCGAGCCACATGGGCGTTCGCAGCCAGCGCCGCCCCGGTCACCGGCATGGAAGCCAGGATCCCCGAACCCAGGCTGCCGAGCACTGGCGAGGCGGCCGCAGCGAGGGCCGCGACGACGCCGGACAGCAGTCCGCAGACGGACGCGGGAAGTGGTGCCGCCTCCAGCGCCTCGGGCTGGCCACGCGGCAGCGTGCGGCTGACGATGGTGACTGCGGCCAGCGCAAGCCCCGCGCTTGCCGCCAGGCTGACCGAGGCAGCCGTGGCGGGCAGTGCGGCGATCGCGCAAGCTGCCAGCGCGATCCCGAGCGCCGCGAGCGCGCCGCGCCGGCGCGCCGCGTGGGCGTAGGCGAACGCAAAGGCGGCGAGCATCCCGCAAGCCCCGACGCTCGCGATGGCGGAGTGGGCCGCGAAGGCGGGCCCGTGCTCGTCAGCAAGCCAGAGCAGCGACGGCGCCGTGGTGGTAGGCAGCGCCGTGACAAGGCCGGCCGCATGGCGTCCCGCGCGCTGGCCCAGCTTGGTCAACACGAGCACCGACAACGCCGTCAACAGCGCCTTCCAATACCAATCCATGCAGGCTCCCGGATGCCGCGACACGGGCGTCCTGCAAGGAGATACGCGCTGAGGAAGGAGATCCGGACATGCCGACTCGATCCCAGGGGGAAACGCCCCCTGGTCGTGTCCTTCTCGCACGGGCGGGCATTCGGTCCAGGCGACCTGCATGTCCGCTTTGCGTCCTGGATTCCGCTTTGTCGAATGCGGTCGTGCGCGTCGCGCGGCGCGTCCACCAGCACATGACGGGACACACGCACATGAAATGCAAGCAAATCATCCGACGACTGCCCCTGATCCGCACAAGGATTCGGGACGGAGTCCCTCCCGGCGCGTCTGGCCGCGGGCTCGATGGGTTCATCGACCGTCTAGAGCGCGTGATGCCGGATCTACCCCAGATCGGCGCGGGGATGCTGATCCTTGCCGCCTGCGCTTCGTGCGGGTGGATCGAGCTGGGGATCGACGACGCGCCAGGGCAAGCCCGGGAGGCGGCGCAGGAGGCCGCGGCGCAGGAAGGGCCCGGCCCGCCCGCGTTCTAGGGATGCTCACGGCCGAGCGCCGAGGAATCGGCGCCGCGATGCAGCGGAAGCCGTCGCCGGTAGAGCCCGCTGTCGGAACGGCGCTTGTCCGATTGCATCGCCGGAAAGCCGTCGTCCGTGGACGTCGGCTCATGGCCGACGGCCGCCACTGAATCGGCACAAAGCGGACGAAACCGCCGCGGCTTCCGCCGACGCACCGTCGCGGACATCGTGTGCAGCGAACTGGTCGGCTGATCGCGGACGTTCACCTCTGCAGGGCAGCAGAACCGATCTCGAGGAGAAACGGCGGCCCGGACTCGGCTGGATTCCATCCTCTGGCACGAGCAAGGCGCACGACGGCAGCGACGTCCGCCGGTTTCAGGACCGGATACCTATCCGAGGCCTCGAGCTCCGGGAAGTCGAGCCAGAAGTCGCGTGTGAAGAGTCCGTGCGCCTTCAGGATCCGGCCCCGGCCTGTCCGGATCTGAACCGTGAGATTCATCGGATGCAGACCGGCCTCGTTCGCCTTCGACAGGGACACCGCGTACCGCAATGGCACTTCGTCGACCTCGATGGGACGGCTGTTCTTCGTCGGCAGGGTCATGGTCAATGGCTCGCGGCTTGGGTCTTCATTGCGGCGGCAGTCGTCCGTGAGCGGCCGGTCGTGGCCGACCTTCGACGTTGACCTGCATCGCCGGAGCGGTCGTCGCGGAAGCCATCGCTCAACCCCTTCTGCCCGTTGCCCAATTCCTCAAGAGGACGAGACAGGCAGCGGAGGCAACGGCCACCAGGAAGACCAGCATCGATTTCAACATCCCCGGGCCCTGGTATCCCGAAGAACCGTCCTTGGGTCGCCGACTCCGCCCGCTTCTCTGCCTGGGTCGACCGAAACGACGATGTTGGCCGCCGTCGGGGCGATCGCTGGCCGGCAACCAGGCGTCCGCGCGTGCCCGCCTCTGTCCGCGCACGGCCGGAGGCGACCGCGATGCAGTCGGTCCGCCGGGGATTCAGCCGCGAGCCCGGTCAGGGCGCGCGCACGGGTTCGGTCTCGAACGAGGCCATCGCGCTCGCCAGCATGCCCGCCTGGTCGCGCAGGCCATCGGCGGCGGCCGCCGACTCCTCCACGAGGGCCGCATTGCGTTGTGTCGCCTGGTCCAGCGCGGCGACCGAGCGGTTCAGCTCCGCGATGCCGACGGTCTGTTCGGTCGCTGCCGTCGAGACCTCGGTCAGCAGCGTGCTGACCTGCCGCACCTGCTCGATGATGCCGCCCAGCGCCTGTCGTGTCTGTGCACCGACGGCCACGCCGCGCTCGACCTGCTCGGACGACTTGCCGATCAGCGTGGTGATCTCCTTGGACGCCTCGGCGGCCCGCTTGGCGAGCCTGCGCACCTCACTGGCGACGACCGCGAAGCCGCGCCCCGATTCGCCGGCGCGTGCCGCCTCGACGGACGCGTTCAGCGCGAGGATGTTGGTCTGGAACGCGATGCCGTCGATCACCGTCGTGATCTCGGACACGCGCCGCGACGCCTCGCTGATCGCTTGCATGCTGCCGGCAAGCTGGTCGGCGGCAACCTCGCCCTCGGCCGCCCGGCATGCCGCCTCGTTGGCACGCTGGGACGCCATCACGACGGTGTCCGATGACTGGCGCACCGTCGCAGTCATCTGCTCCAGTGCGGCGGCCGTTCGCTGCAGGTCGGCCGCGGCCTGTTCCGTTCGCTGCGACAGGTCCTGATTGCCGCAGGCGATCTCGTCGGAGCCGCGGCTGACCGTGATCGCGATGCCGCGCGCGAGCGAGGTCGCGTCGCGCACTGTCCGCAGCACGGACAGCAGGCGCCCGCCCGCCTCGGTCCGCGGTCGGGCCTGCAGGTGCGTGAAGTCGACCCGGCCCGGCGTGGCCGACAAGCCGCCGGTGATGCTGTCGAGCTCCGCGGCAAGCGTCGACTCGCGACGCATCTGGCGCGCGATGACGATGCTGAAGCCAGCCTGTGACGCCAGGTAGGTCAGCTGCTCCAGCACGCCAAGCAGGTCGGGCCTGGCGAGGCACCAGACGGGGTAGCCACGCGCCTGGAGTCGATCGAACAGCACATGGTGGAGCGCAATCGCGCCCGCCGTGGTCACGATCGGCAGCCAATGGCGGTAGACCAGCGCGTAGGCCAGCACCACGAATGCGCCGAAGTGGTATTCCGCCCGGCCTGAGGTGACGTGGATCTGAGCGGCCACCACCGCGGCCGAAAGGATCGGATAGGCCACCGAGTTGAACCAACTGCCGCGCGCGATCAGGAAGAGCATCCCGGCGGCCGCAAGCAGCGCAGACGCCAGCGTCCCGGCGAGCACGGCCTGGTCGAAGCGCAGGCCCAGCCAGGCGAGGCCGACCGCGCCCAGCGCCGTGGCCGCCAGCATGTAGGCATCTCCGGTGCGACGGAGGTCGGGCAGGCTGGTGCGGTGGGTGTCGCTGTCGGCTCGCATGGTCGGAATGGCTCTCTCGATGAAGGCGCCGGCCAAGCGGCCTGGCTCTGCAAGAGTTCGGCATGCACCCCCGCGTCCTTGAGCGCCGCTCGCACGCCGTTTGACGCAGGTCAAGCGGAAGCGCTGCGGCCGATGAAATCGTGACGTGCGGGCGCGCTTGTCAGGCGGCTGCGGGCCGGCGTGCTGGTCAGCGCAAAGCCGCAGACGATGGCCCAGGTGCCGCTGGCGGACCCCAACCGGAAACCGAGGGCTCGACTCACGAGGCCAGAAAGCGGACCATCGCTTATCTCATCGACGCTGCGTCGATCGCCGTTCCCTTGCCTAGGTCCGAAGGGCCATGAGCCAGGCAACCAGGACGGTGGCTGCTGCGAGGAACAACCATCTGACGTACTCTTCGCGAGCCAGGATCTCTACGAAGGCCCCGCCATCTCCGCCCGGCAAGGCAGTCTCCCGTCCGAACCGCGTCGAGCAGACGTCAGGGAAAGTCTGCTCCTGGCCAGCTGCGGCACTCCGGCGGGCAAGGGTTGTCAGCGGCAGGTGTCGAAGCCTGCACCCCTCGCGGGGACGAGTGGCGCTCGTGCGTCTACCATTCCGCCACGCTGACGGGCGACATCGTATCCGCTTGTCCCAGCGCCCGGGAGCGGTCGCTCCATTCGCTGACGACAGCTCATGGCCGCGTTCAGACCCCGCCACCGATCCTGTGGCGAATCACTTGTAGCCAGGGCAACCGTATTGCTCGCCGCACCCGAGGAATGTCTTCAGGTGCCCGGATCTCGCCTTGGTGTAGCTGGCCTTGCAGCCCGCAACGACCGTGTCGAGGTCGCGGCCGCGCGAGTAGCCGTCGGCCTCGAAGTCGCACGCCGCGTCCCTGAAGACGCTCCACGCCTTTTGAGCCGACTCGAGCTTGGCGACGGATCCCTTGTCCTTGAGTTCCGACACGAGCGTCCCATACACGCGCTCGAGCGCCATTTCCTCCACGGTGAGGCCATAGCTTGCGCAAATGAACTGTTCGCTCGGTCTGCCCGAGTCGCATCCTGCCTGATAGTGCTGCTTGACAACCTCGACGGGCATCTGAAGGCGCCTGGCCGTCTCTGCCAATGCCGGATCTTCGCCGGCAATGGCAAACGCGTGGACCAGGCAAAACAACAATGGGAACGTGCGCACCGTAGCTCCGGCCATCCATCGGAACACCCCAGAGCAGACAGCAGTGACCGAGGGGAAGTGGCCGCGTGCCGCCCCAACGCGGCCAAGCCGATCGTCACGCTGCCGTCCCTCCAGCGATAGCCCGATAGGAAGACGTCCCGCATTCGAGCCGGCCCCGCCTTCATGGCAGGCCGCCTCGCGGCGCAAACTCGCTGTCGAGGATGCGCCGCAATTGCAGGGCCTGCCATTCATGCTCCGGCTCGAACGACGACGGGTCCGAGGTTGCCCCATAGCCTCCTTGGCCGTAGACGCTCGCGTAAGCTGCGTACTCGGCCGCCGGCCGCGCGCGCCCGGCAATGGCCTTGGCCACGGCGTACGTTGCAGACACGGCTGCGTGGCCGACGCCATCCAGTGACTTCGAGCCCTGATGCGTGTTGGCAATCGCGTCGATTCGCGATGCCAGCAGCTGCACCTGGTCGTACGCACCGCGCTCCACGATCGCTTGAAATTCAGCAAGACTGGCCAGCGCGTCCTCGCGCTCGAGTAGATGCGCGACACGTTGCACACAAGCCAATCCGAAGCGGAGCCGGCACGCCAGGTTTCCTTGGGATGCGGGTTCAAGCGCACGGAGCAGAAGATCGAGTTCAGGGCTCACAAGCATCTCACCGGTTGGCGTGGGCTCATCGGCCCAGCATACCAAGGCCTGGCCGGCCATCCTGCGGCAGTGCCGTCAGATTTCAGGATGGGACTTGCGCAGTGGCGCAGCAGGCGTGCTCCAGACTCGCGAGC